>Ga0209270_1000087_pt1 | contig 231793 bp, 217 predicted proteins | sample MTBAKSrepl1MetaG_FD_187456 | JGI IMG/M metagenome (GOLD analysis project Ga0209270, IMG submission 187456) | Enrichment culture microbial communities from Arthur Kill intertidal strait, New Jersey, USA, that are MTBE-degrading - MTBE-AKS1... | ecosystem: Environmental > Aquatic > Marine >...
TCTCCTCCATGGCCGTGGCGGCCTCGCCGGTGCGGTTGCGCTGCTCCTCGGAGCCCCGGCTGGACTGCTCGATCTGGGCCGAGAGCTCCTCGGAGGCCGAGGCCACCTGGTCGCTCACCGTGTTGGCGGCCGACGCGGCCTGGGCGATCTTCTGGTTCTGGGCCTCGATCTTCTTCTGCTGGCTCCGGATCTCGGTGAGCTCGAACCACACGGCCAGGACGCCCAGGAGGTTGCCGTCCAGGTCGTTGATGGGCGTGCTGGTGACGTTGAAGATCTTGGTCCGGCCCTTGCCCGTGGTGTATTCCACCTCGGAGTCCAGGCGGCGCTTCTCGCGCAGGGCCTTGAGGGTAATGGTTTCGCGGGACTCTTCGCCGTAGAAGAAGCCGCCCGAGGTCTTGCCGTAGTGGGCCTTGGGGTCGCCTTCCTGGTCCAGGGCCTGCATCATGTGGGGGTTGATGAAGGTGGCCTTGTTGTCCTTGTCGAACACCGTGCAGGGCAGGACGAAGCCGTCGAGCACGCCCTGGGCGAAGCCGAGCTTCTGCTTGAGCTCGGCCACCATGGTCCGGATGTTCTCGGCCAGGCTCTTCATCTCGAACTTGAAGCGCGTGCCGAGCACGGCCTTGAAGTCGCCCTTGGCGATGGCCGCGGTGAAGCCCTCGATCTCATGCAGGGGCCGGACCACCAGGCGGCTGATGACCAGCATGATGGCCAGCACCAGGATGAGCACCGCGGCCGCGCCCAGGCCCAGGAGCACGTTGCGCTGGTTGGTGGCCGTTTCCGTGAGCTCGGAGACGTAGGCGCTCATGCAGATCATCCAGCCCGTGTCCGTGTCCGTGGCCACCACCATGTACTTCTGCTCGCCCTTCCAGTCGTAGAACAGTTCGCCGTTCTTCATCTCCAGGGCCTTCTTGACGAACTCCTGGTCGGAGAAGTCCTTGAGCATGAGGGACTTGTCCATGGCGTGGGCGATGAACCGGCCCTTGGCGTCGAACATGAAGCCGTAGCCCCGGTCGCCGAACCGCGGCGGGTCGATGAAGGCCCTGGTGAAGGCCTCCCACCTGGGGAACGCGCCCACCCCGCCCAGGAGCTTGCCGTCGGGCGACTTCACGGCCCGGGCCAGGGCGAACACGAACAGGTCCTCGCCCCCGCCGCTCTTGGCGTTGAGCAGCTCCTTGTCCACGAACAGGTCCTGGCCGCCGAGGATGGCCTTGACGTAGGCCCGCTCGGAGCGGTCCAGGCCGGCCATGTCCTCGCCCTTGGCGTTGTATCCGGCCACGACCTTGCCCTGGGTGTCGAACAGCAGGATGGCCCAGTAGTCCTTGTAGACCTTGATGTACTCCCTGATGCGGGCCTTGGCCCGGGTCGGGTCCCCGGCAAAGGCCTCGGTGACGGCCTGCTGCACGGCCAGGGTTTCCACCAGGGTCTTGGTGCCGTCCATGTACACGGCCAGGGCCGTGTTCGTGGTCCGGATCATCTGGCTCATGGCCTGTTTCTCCTGGTCCAGGGCCAGATGGTAGGTGGACCGCGAGACATAGGCCACGATGGCCGTGACGGTCAGGATCACGGCCAGGGCCACGGCCGTGATGAGCACGGAGCTGATGCTCTTTCTGAACATGGTTCCCCCGAACTGTTGAATGTGCCGCTGCCCTGGAAGTCGTCAAACCGGCCCCCGCCGGGGCGATTTCCAGGACTGCCCCTTGCGAAAAAGGGGACGGATTCAAGACCATAATGCCACAAAAAGGGTGGTTGCACACGTTTTTTTTGAAATTTCGGGAAAAGTCCCGCCCCGGGAGCGAATTCCCCCCCCAATCCCTACCGGAACGGGAGAAAATCCCGGGCCTGCTCGCGGCGCGGAGCACACCTTTCCCCAACGACTCATTGACAGAATTCCTGCTTCCGGGGATGGTCCAAGGTGGAGAACCGCATTGTCGTGTGAGGAGTCAGTGCTTCCATGATTCAGGTCGTTGCCAGCGACATGCCCACCCTGCCCGGCAGGGGCCGCGCCCTGCTCGGGGCCCTGGCCGCCGCCCTGGTCCTCTGTCTCTGCCTGGCCCTGGCCAGCCGCTGGCAAGGGGAGCGGGTCCTGGCCGAGGAGCGGCAGGAGCTCGGGGAGAGCATCCAGGCCCCGGCCCGTTTTCTTTCCGACACCATAACCTTGCGCGTGGGCATGCTCACCATGCTCGAGGGCTTTGTGCGCAACTCCGAGCTCGTCCCCGGGCACCTGCAGGAGCGCTTCGAGAACTTCGTCAGGTACCTGCATTACGGCTCCGAGGATGTGCGCGTCCTGGGCCTGGCCCCGGGCGGGGTCTTCCGCTACGTCTATCCCCTGGCGGGCAACGAGACGGTCCTGGGCCATGACCTGCTCCACGACTCCCGGCCCCAGGTGCGCGGGGACGTGGAACGGGCCCTGGCCACGGGCCAGGTGACCTTCAGCATACCCTACGAGCTGCGCCAGGGCGGGCTGGGGGTGGTGGCGCGCCGGGCCCTGAACGTGGACGGGAAGTTCTGGGGCCTGGCCGCGGTGGTCCTGGACGTGCCCGCCCTGGTGGCGGCCACGCCCCTGCCCAACCGCACGGACATCCGCTTCAGCCTGGCCCGGGAGGGCCGGATATTCTACGGCGACGCGAACCTGGCCGCGGCCCGGCCGGTGATCGCCACGGTGCCCCTGCCCGAGGGCCAGCACTGGGAACTCTGGGCCGTGCCCAGCGAGGGCTGGGACGCCCGGGCCTCCGAGAGCTACAGGGTGTTTGCCTTCACCGGCGCGGCCTTCGCGGCCCTGCTCACCCTGCTGGTCTATGTCTTTCTCCGGCGCACGGCCTTCCTGCGCCGGACCGTGGAGCTCACCACGCAGCAGGCCCGCACCAGCGAGAGCCTCTACCACCGGGTCTTTGACTCGGCGCTGGACGGGCTGCTCATCTTCGACGCCCGGGGCAAGGTCCTCTCGGCCAACCCCGCGGCCTGCGCCATGCACGGCCGCCGCGGCATGGAGAGCCTCACGGCCCGGGACTTCGTGCACCCGGACTCCCTGCCCCTGTTCCAGGAGTTCCTCACGGTGGCGGACCAGGGCCGGGAATTCCACGCCGAGGCCCGGGACCTGCGCGCCGACGGCACGGCCTTCCCCGTGGAGGTGAGGGGGGCCGCCTTTGCCGTGGCGGGCGGGCGGCGGCTTCTGGCCGTGGTCCGGGACCGGAGCGAGCAGGAGAGGCTGCGCGTGGAGCGCGAGCGCTTCTTCGGCCTGACCCTGGACCTGGTGGGCGTGAGCGACCTGGAAAAGGGCCTGTTCCGCCAGGTGAACCCGGCCTGGACCCGGGTCCTGGGCTACGCGCCCGAGGAGATCATCGGCCGGCCCTGGCAGGAGTTCGTGCACCCCGAGGACCACGCCGCCACCGCCGCCGCCAGCGGGGGGGCCGCCGCGGGCGAGGAGGTCCGGGGCTTCGTCAACCGCTGGCGGACCAAGGAGGGGGGCTGGCGCTGGCTGTCCTGGAACGCCCAGCCCGACCGGACCCTGGGCGTGGCCTACGCCGTGGCCCGTGACGTCACGGGGGAGCGCGAGGCCGCCCAGCAGCTCCGCGCGGCCAACGAGGAACTGGCGGCCATGAACGAGGAACTGGCCTCCTCCAACGAGGAGCTGGCGGCCATGAACGAGGAGATGACCTCCTCCAACGAGGAGCTGGTGGCGGAGATGCAGCGCCGGAGCACGGCCGAGGAGCGCCTGCGCGCCTCCCTGGCCGAGAAGGAGGTCCTGCTCAAGGAGATCCACCACCGGGTCAAGAACAACCTCCAGGTGGTCTCCAGCCTCCTGGGCCTCCAGGCCGGAACCGTGGAGGACCCGGCGGTCCTGACCCTGTTCGAGGAGGGCAAGAACCGCATCGCCTCCATGGCCCTGGTCCACGAGGAGCTGTACCGCTCCGACGACCTGTCCCGCGTGGGCCTGCGCCAGTACCTGGACAAGCTCGTGCGCCGCCTGGCCGGGAGCCTGGCCGGGGACGCGGCCGTGGACCTGGTCCTGGACCTGGGCGACATCCATCTCAACGTGGACACGGCCATCCCCTGCGGGCTGTTGGTCAACGAGCTGGTGACCAACGCGCTCAAGCACGGGCTCGCGGGCCGCGCGGCCGTCCGTCTGGAGGTCCGCACCCGGCTGGACCAGGGCCGGGTCTTTCTGCGGGTGGCGGATGACGGGCCCGGATTCCCGGCACAGATCGACTTCCGCGGCACCGAGAGCCTGGGCATGCAACTGGTGGTGCACCTAGCCGAGCAGCTCCAGGGCGAACTGGACCTGGAGCCGGGCCCGGGCTGCGCCTTCTCCCTGACCTTCCCCCTGAGGAAATCATGAATCACGTGGCCAGTATCCTGCTGGTGGAGGACGAGCGGATCATCGCCCTGGAGATGAAGCTCCATCTCCAGCGTCTGGGGTACCGCGTGGCCGCCAGCCTGTCCGCGGGCGAACAGGTCCTGGAGCAGGCCGCGGTCCTGTGCCCGGACCTGGTGCTCATGGACATCATGCTGGCCGGGAGCCTGGACGGCATCGAGACGGTCCGGCGGCTGCGCCCGGCCTGCACCGCGCCGGTGATCTTCTGCACGGCCTACACCGACTCCGAGACCATGCTCCGGGCCCGGGACGTGCTGCCCGTGGCCATCCTGACCAAGCCCGTGGACATGGAGGCCCTGCGCCGGGCCATCCATGAGGGGCTCACCCCGGGGGCTGCGCGGCCCTAGCAGGCCGTTGAAAATTCCGCGATGGCTGCGTTGCCGCAAAAACCGCAAACCCTCGCGTATTGAAGATACGCGTCGGGCTTGCGGTTTTTTTGCGCCTTGCCCTCGCGGTTTTTGAACGGCCTGGCTGAACATTGCTGGACACTTCTGCGCCGCGGATTTTCCGGCAAACCGGAAAATCCGCGGCGCAATATGGTCCAGGGCGAAGCTCTGGCCAGGGGTGCGGGGATGGAATCCCCGCTCTTACAATGTCTTGGAATAGATGATCTTGCTGTCGCCCAGGCCGTAGAAGTCCGCGAGCACGGCTTCCTGGGCATAGCCGCGGGCCTGGTAAAAGGCCCGGGTGGGGTCGTACTGGCTGCGGGAGGAGGTCTCCACCCAGATCTTGCGGCAGCCCATGTCCTTCATGCGGGCCTCGGCAGCGGCCAGGATGCGCGAGCCCAGGCCCTGGCCGCGCCGGTCGTCGCGCACCGCGATCCAGTAGAGGTCGAAGCTGCCCGGGGCGCAGCAGCACGGGCCGAAGCAGGCGTAGGCGGAAAAATCCCCGGCCGGGCCCAGGAACAGGAAGTGGTAGCCCGAGCCCGGGCCCTTTTCCAGGCGCTCCACGGCCAGATCCCCGGCCATGACGCACTCCTCGGCGGTGAAGAAGCCCGTGCCCTGCACCAGGTCGCGGATGGCCCGCACGTCCGGGGCAAAGACCTGATCGCGGAAAATGTCCATGGCTGTCTAATAGCGGGCCTTGAGCGCGGCGTCCAGGATGCGGTTCACGAGTTCGGGAAAGGTCAGCCCGGCCCGGGCGGCCGCGGCCGGGAACCCGGCGTCCGGCGCCATGCAGGGGTTGGGGTTCAGGTCGATGATCTGGGGCGCGCCCGAGGCGTCCAGGCGGAAGTCCACCCGGCAGTAGCCCGAGAGGTCCAGGCGCGCGAAGCAGTCCCGGGCCAGGGCCGCCAGGCGGTCCAGCAGGGGCGCGTCAACGGCCGGGAAGTCGAAGGAGCGTTCGGTGTGGCCGTGCTCGAAGCTGGCCTGGTCCCACTTGGCGCGCCAGCCCAGGATGCGCGGCCTGTCGCCAAAGCCCGAGAAGACCATCTCGGCGCAGGGCAGGACCCGCGGGCCGTCCGCTTCCTCCAGCACCGAGACGTTGAACTCCCGGCCCTCGAGATAGGCCTCGGCCACGCAGGGCTGGGCCAGGGCCGTTTCCTTGGCCGCCAGGGCGGCGCGCAGGGTTGCGCGGTCCGGGGAGGGCAGCAGGTCGGACTCCTCGATGCCCACGGACCCGTGCTCCAGCCGGGGCTTGAGCAGGAACGGGCCGGTTGGATCGGGCCCGGGGCCGTCCAGGTCGGCCAGGGTGAACCAGGAAGGCGTGGCCAGGCCCAGGGAGCACAGGGCCTTTTTCACGGCCAGCTTGTCCGCGGCCAGCGTCAGGCCCAGGGGCCCGCAGCCGGTGCAGGGCAGGGCCAGGGAGCGGACCAGGGCCGCGGCCGAGGCGGCCAGGTCGTCGCGGCCGTCCAGGGCCTCCACCACATTGAACACGATGCCGGGGGCCAGGGCGGTCAGGTCGCGGGCCGCTGCGGCCAGGTCCAGGCCGCAGGCCAGGAGCGCGGGCTCGTGGCCCAGGTCGCGGAGCGCCCCGGCAATGGCCCGGGCCTGGACCAGGTTGTCCTGCTCGTCCAGGGGCGCGTCCGGGGCCAGGCGGTCGTGGAGAACCGCTACCCGCACGAGGCTCCGCCCAGCCGCTCCAGGGCCGAGTCCAGGATCATGGCGATGAGTTCCTGATAGCTCACGTTGTGCTGGCCGCAGAGGATGACCAGGTCCGAGATGATCGGGTTGATCCCGGCCAGGGGGTTCACCTCGATGAACGAGGGCGCGCCGTTCGCGTCCAGGCGGATGTCGATGCGGCCCGCGTCCCGGCAGCCCAGACCCTGCCAGGCGGCCAGGGCCAGGCCCTGGGCGGCGTCGGCCTCCGGGCCCTGGACCGGGCGGTATTCCACGCGGTTCTCAAAATCCTTCTTGTTGAGATAGGTGTAGCCCGCGCCCTCGGCCCGCTCCAGGAAGACCACCTCCATGCAGCCCAGGCTGCGGGCCTTGGCCCCGGTACCGGCCAGGCCCACGGTGAACTCCCGGCCCGGGAGGTAGGTCTCCACGAGCACGGGCTGGCGGAAGCGGGAGAGCAGGTCGCGGCAGACCGTCTGCAGGGCCTCGGGCGAGGTCACCTTGGAGGCGCCGGAGATGCCCTTGCCCGTGCCCTCGGTGCAGGGCTTGACGAACAGGGGATAGGGCAGGCTGACCGAGGCGATCTCGCAGGGCTCGCGGACCACGGCGAAGTCCGGGGTGGCCAGGCCCAGGTCGCGGACGAACCGCTTGCAGGCGGCCTTGTCCAGGGTCAGGGCCAGGACCAGGGGGTCGGAGAAGGTGTAGGGGATCTGGTAGGCGTCGAGCAGCGCGGGCACCAGGGCCTCGCGGCCCGGGCCGTAGAGTCCTTCCGCGATGTTGAAGACCAGGTCCCAGCGTGTGCCCGCGGCCAGGGCCTCCACGAGCTGGAAGGCGTTGCCCACGCGCTCGGTCTCGTGGCCCAGGCCGGAAAGGGCCTGCTCGATGCCCTCGATGGTGTCCTCGCGGTCGAACTCCGCGGTCTGCTCCAGGGTGAAGCCCCGGGCCAGATACCAGTCCTGGAGATCGAAGGTCAGCCCGATCCTCATGCCGGGTTCCCGGAAACCGCGCCGTCCGGGTAGCGGAAGGTCCTGCCTTCGTAGTTGGTCAGCACCAGGTCGCCGTCCTCGGCGTATCCGGCCACGTAGTCCGGGGACACCGGGATCTTGCCGCCGCCGCCGGGGGCGTCGATGACGAAGTGCGGCACGGCGTAGCCCGTGGTGTGGCCGCGCAGGGAGCGGATGATCTCGATGCCCTTGCCGACCTTGGTGCGGAAGTGGGCCGAGCCGTTGATGGGGTCGCACTGGTACAGGTAGTAGGGCCGCACCCGGGCCTTGAGCAGGCCGTGGAACAGGGCCTTCATGGTGGCCGGGTCGTCGTTCACGCCCTGGAGCAGCACGGTCTGGGAGCCCAGGGGCGCGCCCGCGTCGGCCAACATCTCGCAGGCCCGGGTGGTCTCCGGGGTGAGCTCGTCGGGGTGGGCGAAGTGCAGGCTGATCCACAGCGGGTGGTGCCGCCGGATCACCCGGGTGAGGCTCTTGGTCACGCGCTGGGGCAGCACGGCCGGGACCTTGGAGCCCAGGCGCACGAACTCCACGTGGGGGATGCGCGAGAGGCGCGAGAGGAGCCAGTCCAGGGCCTCATCCGAGAGGGTCAGGGCGTCGCCGCCCGAGAGGAGCACGTCGCGCACGCCCGGGGTGGCGGCGATGTACTCCAGGGCGCGTTCCCAGCGCTTCTTGAAGACGTGCGCGGCCTTGTGCCCGCCCACGGCGCGGGAGCGCGTGCAGTAGCGGCAGTAGGTGGAGCAGAAATCCGTGACCAGGAAGAGCACGCGGTCAGGGTAGCGGTGGACCAGGCCGGGCACGGGCATGTGGCTGTCCTCGCCCAGGGGGTCGGCGGCCTCGCCGGGACCGGCGCAGGTCTCGGCCATGCTCGGGATGACGCAGCGCCGCACGGGCTGGGCCGGGTTCTCGGGGTCCAGCAGGGAGGCGTAGTAGGGCGTCACGGCAAAGGGCAGGCCGGTCTGGCCCGGGAACATGGCCCGGCGCTCGTCGTTGGAAAGATGGAGGATGCGGGCGATGTCCGGGAGCGAGGTGATGCGGTTCTTGAGCTGCCAGCGCCAGTCGTTCCAGTCCTTGAGGCTGGCCTGGGGGTAGAAACGCTCGTGGAAATCCTTGGTGCGCGCGCTGACGTGCACGTGCGGCAGGGGGATGGCCCGGGCGCGGCGGCCGGGGCGCTGATCCGGGGCATAGGCCAGGGGGTGATGTCCGGCGTCGAAATCTCCGGCGGAGGACAGGACCCCCGCAGGGTCGGGAGGCTCGGCGGCGGTGGTTTCCAGGCACTCTTTCATGGTCACGCTCCTTGGCGTTGATGGTTGCGGGTTCAGACCGAGGCGCCGCCCCGCTGCGACGTGGGGCAGGTCGGCGTCTTTTCGTCCCCGGCAGGAGGCTCCTGGGGGGTGATGACGATGTCGATGATCTCGAAGCCGGAGAGGATCAGGATCTGGTCGCCGTTCTCGTCGGCCCAGGTCACGCCCTCGCCGATGATGCCCTCGCCGGAATAGCGGGCCAGGTCCGGGCTCTTGACCAGATAGTCCACGCCGGAGTCGTCCTGGATGATGACCGAGCCGTCGTCGTCCAGAACAATGACCCCGGAGACGCTCACCGCCTCACGCTCCGTGGGGGTCTGGGCCCCGGCGGCCGGGACGCAGAACAGGAGCAGGAGCAGGGCAGCGGCGCACAGGCCGACGCGGACAGAACCGCGAGACATTCAACAGACCTCCTCCGGCAGCGGGCAGGGGCCCAAGGCCGGGGACAAGGGTTCTTGGCCGTCCTCGAGACGGCGCAGTTCCAAGACATCGAGCACCGGGTGGCCGTCGGCCCGCAGCACGGTGCCGCGCACGGCCACCACCTCGCCCAGGAGGTGGAGCAGGTCGCCGGGCCGGGGCCCGCGCAGCTCGAACTCCTCCTCGGTGTCCGTGGCCAGACAGAGGCCCGTGACCGCGCCCCGCTCGTCCCAGGAGCAGGGCTGGAGAATGCCGGTCCGTCCGGCACAGGAGGAAGCGCGCAGGGCCATGAGGCCTCCCCGGAATGCTCCGGTGCTTTTGCGCGCCAAGAGCAAATCCAGGGCCAAACGACAACAGCTTGGAATAGTTCAGGAAGGGCTCTGCGGGCCCGGGGCGGGTTCGGAACCGGAAGTTCCGGTTTTTGGGGGCCCATGGGCCGCGATCCAGGCCCAGGGCGGGCGCAGGACCCCTCTGGAGGGGGGTGCGCCGCGAGAAATGCAAGGAAAATCGGAGATTAAAAACAGTCTAGAGGAATATCGGAACTCTCGATTCCGCAAGGCCCATGATGGGAACCGCGAGTTCCTGTTCTTGTGGGGAAGCGAGGCGGGCCGGGGCCCGCGTGCTGGGCCGTCAGCGGCCGGCCTTGAACGGCTCCTTTTTCAGGCCGTGGCGGGTCATGAGCTTGTGCAGCTGGCGGGTGGTCAGGCCCGCGTGCCTGGCGCTTTCGTTGATTTTGCCCCGGTGTTCGGTGAGCACGGCCCGCAGGTAGCGCTCCTCCACGTCGGCCAGGAACCGCCGCCGGGCCTCGGCCAGGGGCAGGCTGGCGTCCACCGGGATGAGCGCCGAGGCCGCGTCCTCCCCGAACATCTCGGCCGGGAAGCTCTCGGGCGAGAGGAGTTCGCCGGCCTCCAGGATGTAGGCCCGCTCGATGACGTTCTCCAGCTCGCGCACGTTGCCCGGCCAGGGGTAGCGCCGGAAGGCCTCGAGCACGGCCGGGGAGAAGCCCCGGATGTCCGAGGGGTCGGTGAGCTTGATGCGCGCGAGGATGCTCTGGGCGATGAGCTCGATGTCCTCCACCCGGTCGCGCAGGGGCGGCAGCTCCACGGGGAACACGTTGAGCCGGTAGAACAGGTCCGTGCGGAACTTGTCCTGGCGGCAGAGGTCCTTCAGGTCCTCGTTGGTGGCCGCGATGATCCGGACGTTGGCCTCCAGGTCGCGCTCCCCGCCCACGCGCTGGAAGCTCTTGTCCTGGAGCACGCCCAGGAGCTTCACCTGGGAGGACGGCGGCAGGGTGCCCACCTCGTCCAGGAAGATGGTCCCGCCCCCGGCGATCTCGAACTTGCCGAGCTTCTGGCGCACGGCCCCGGTGAACGCGCCCTTTTCGTGGCCGAACAGCTCGCTCTCGATGAGGGTCTCGGGGATGGCCCCGCAGTGCACCGCGATGAACGGCCGGTCCGCGCGGTTGGAGTGCTGGTGGATGAGCCGGGCCAGGGTGCCCTTGCCCACGCCGGTCTCGCCGGTCAAGAGCACCGTGGTCCGGGTGGGGGCCACGCGCCGGAGCTTGCGGAAGACCTCCTGCATGAGCGGGGAGTTGGTCTGGCTGACCTCCTGGGAGTCGCGGTTCCAGAACCGCCCCCGCAGATAGTCCAGCTCGTGCTGGAGCTGGTTCAGCTCCTCCAGGCTCTCGGTGACGTAGGCGATCTCGGCGGCGTCCAGGGGCAGGGTCAGGTAGTTGGCGGCCCCGGCCTTGACCGCCTTGACCGCCTCGCGGGTGAGCTCCGGCGGGCAGAGCACGAACACCGGGGTCTGCGGGGCCAGCTCGCGGAAGGCCGTGAGGTCCTGCTCGTAGCGCCGCTCCGAGCCCCGGCCCGGGCCCTCGCCCAGCAGGCGCACGTCGATGAAGGCCAGGTCGGCGTGGGCCGCCAGGGCCTTCTGGAACGCGGCCTTGGCCGGAAAGCGCTCGACCCGGCACTCGTCCTCGTAGCAGCGCTCCACAGCGGAGAGATCAGTGGCGGGCTCGCCGCAGACAAGAATGGTTTTCATGCCTTTCGCGATCTTCCGCAATTCGCGGGGTCTGTCAATGGTGCGGAGACGCGTCCGGAGGAAAAGGCGGGGCGGCGGGGACCGCCAGTCATGGCCCCCGCCGCCCATGACGCCGCCGGAAGGGATGGGGGGGATCCGGCGGCGCGATGGAACCATCGCTGTCAATTCTGACATAATAAAAAAAGCCGGACCGCGTCAAGCGTTTCGAGCGATGTCGGCAGAACTCCTTGCAAACAGGCCCTATTTTGATAAGGCTAGCCGGAGCCGCCGGACGGCCCGTCCGGCTCCCTCGCAACGCTTCCGGAGGAAAGGTGCGCCACTGGTTCCGCCAACGCCTGGGCCTGACCTTTTCCCTGGCCCTGGCCCTGATCCTGGCCGGGGCCCTGGCCGGCATCGGCAGCGCGGTGCACTCCCGGCTCACGGACCTGGACGAGGCGCTCTCGGGCCAGAGCGAGCAGACCGTGCGCGGCCAGGCCGCCCTGCTCCTGGCCCGGGCCACCCAGGACGAGGCCGACCACCTCAACGCCCTGTTCCTCAAGTTCGAATCCCTGGCCCAGACCATGGCGATCCAGGCCGGATTCCTCCTGGACCACGCCTCCGAGCGCCTCTACGGGCCCGAGATCCCCCTGCGCCTGCGGCCCCAGCCCGGCGGCTGGTTCGCGGACAGGGAGCCGAGCCGGGCCCCGGCCATCTTCTGGGGCGGGCCCGCGCCCACCCCGGAGGCCGAGCGCGGCCTGCGCTCCCTGGGCCACATGCAGCCCCTGCTGGAAGGCTTCCTGGCCAACGAGCAACTCTGTTCGAGCCTCTGGTTCGTGGGCGCCGCGGGCTTTGCCCGGATGACCTCCCGCGACCCCGTGGTCCTGCCCCGGACCCTGGAGCACGATCCCCGCAACAAGCCCTATTACCGTCTGGCCGAGCCCGGCCAGGGCCCGGGACGCAAGGCCCGCTGGACCGGGGTCTTTGCCGGGGAGGCCGGGGCCGAGCCCCTGGTGGCCGTGGTGGCCCCGGTGTACTCCCAGGTCGGCGGCTTTCTCGGGGTGGCCGGAGTGGACCTGCCCCTGGCCTCCATCGCGGCCTACGTCTTCGGCCAGCCCCATCCGGCCGTGACCCTGGACCGGAACGTGGCCTCCACCCGCTTCCCGGACGAATTCTCCCTGCTGGTGAGCCCCGAGGGCGAGATCCTGGCCGCGCGGCCCCAGGACCTGCCCCGCCTGGGCCTGCCCGAGGGCGGCCTGCGCAACCTGGTCCCGGGCCAGAGCCTGCGCCTGGGCCTGCGGGATTCCTCCAACCCGGAGGTGCGCTCCCTGGCCGGGGACATCCGCGGCGGAACCGGCGGCCAGGCCCTGGTCTCCCTGGACGGGGACTCCTGGGTGGCCTTCCATCACCCCATCCCCAGCACGGGCTGGAGCTTCTGCCAGTTCGTGCCGGAAAGCGGAATCCTCGGCCCCCTGGTGGGCGCGCGCCGGGCCATGGTCCGGGCCGTGGACGCCCTGAACGCGGAGATCGGGCTCATCGCCCTGGCCTTCCTGGCCGCGGCCCTGACCGTGGTCATGCTCTTCTTCCGGTTCCTGCTCCTGCGGCCCCTGGCCCGGATCCAGGACGGCTTCGCGTCCCTGGCCTCCGGCGACCTGGAGGCCCGCGTGGACGAGTCCCTGCCCGGCGAGCTGGGCCGCCTGGCCAAGAGCTTCAACGAGACCGCCGCCAGCCTGGCCGAGTGGCACCAGGCCGCCCTGCGCGCCGAGCGCCGCTACCGCGACATCTTCGAGAACGCGGTCAACGGCGTGTACCAGAGCACGCCCCAGGGCCGCATGATCCGGGTCAACCCGGCCATGGCCCGGATGTTCGGCTACGAGTCGCCCTCGGCCATGCGCGAGCAGGTCCACAACTTCTCCCTGCAGCACTACAGCGAGCCCAAGGAGCGCGAGGAGCTCCTGGCCATGGCCCGGGAGCGCGGCGAGATCCGCGGCAAGGTCATCGCCTTCCGCCGCCGCGACGGGGCCCGGCTCTGGGGCTCGGTGAACGCCCGGGCGGTCTATGACGCCAAGGGCGAGATGGCCCTCATGGAGGGCACGGTGGAGGACATCACCGAGCGCCGCCAGGCCGAGGAGGAGCGCCTGGCCATGAACCAGCAGCTCACGGCCATGAACGAGCAGCTCACGGCCATGAACGAGGAGCTCTCCGCGGCCAACGAGGAGATGGCCTCCACCAACGAGGAGCTGGTCCAGACCAACGACGAGCTGGTGGCCGAGATGGCCCTGCGCCGCGAGAGCGAGGAGCGGCTCATGGCCGCCCGCCGCGCCGCCGAGTCCGCCAGCCGGGCCAAGAGCGAGTTCCTGGCCAACATGAGCCACGAGATCCGCACCCCGCTCAACGCGGTCATGGGCATGCTCCAGCTGCTCACCCGGGCCGGGAGCCTCGGCGACGAGGAGCGCGAGTTCGCGGACATCGCCCTGGTCTCGGCCAAGAGCCTGCTCTCGGTCATCAACGACATCCTGGACCTCTCGGCCGTGGAGGCCGGCAAGATGACCCTGGCCGAGGAGGTCTTCGAGCCCGCCCTGCTGGCCCGCCAGGTGGCCGACGCCTTCCGCGGCGAGGCCCGCACCAAGGGCCTGGCCCTGGAGCTGGAGGTGGCCCAGGACACGCCCCAGGTCCTGGTGGGCGACCCGGGCCGCCTGCGCCAGATCCTCTTCAACCTCCTGGGCAATGCCGTGAAGTTCACGGAAAAGGGCTGCGTGCGCCTGGAGCTCTGCGTGCTCGGCCTGGGCCAGGAACGGCCCCGGCTGCTCGTCTCGGTGAGCGACACGGGCATCGGCATCGCGCCGGACAAGATCAGCCACGTGTTCGAGCCGTTCACCCAGGCCGACGGCTCCCTGGGCCGCCGCTACCAGGGCACGGGCCTGGGCCTGGGCATCGTCAAGCGCCTGGTGGAGCTCATGGGCGGCAGCGTGGCCGTGGACTCGGAACCGGGCCAGGGCACCACCGTGCACCTGGTGGTCTCCACGGCCCTGCCCGGACCGGCCCTGAGCCTGGCCCGCGAACGCCGCCAGCGCGCCCGCGCGCCCGGGGCCCGGCTGCGGGTCCTGGTGGCCGAGGACAGCCGCATCAACCGCATCCTGGTGATCCGCGTCCTGGAAAAGCTCGGGCACGAGGCCGTGGAGGCCCGCGACGGCCGCGAGGCCTTGGCCCTGCTGGCCGGGCGCCAGTTCGACCTGCTCCTCCTGGACGTCCAGATGCCCGAGGTGGACGGCCTGGAGGTCACCCGCCGGGTGCGCGAGGGCCGCGACGGGGTCCTGGACCGGACCATCCCGATCATCGCCATGACCGCCCACGCCATGAAGGGCGACCGCGAATTCTTCCTGGACGCGGGCATGGACGGCTACATCGCCAAGCCCTTCGACCTGGACCAGTTCGGCGAGGTGCTCCGCGAGGTCCTGGGCCAGGCCTAGCGGCAAATTGTGCCGCCCCGTTTTTGCCAACCAGCCGCAATTTCAGGATTTCATCCGCCAAGCACAGGGCTTGCTAGGGTTTTCCCCGCGCCAAGGAGGACCCCATGAGCATGCCCATCGCGCCTCTCTCGCCCCTGAGCCCCGCGCTCCAGCCCGAGCACCCGGCCAGCGGCCCCACGGCCGAGGAGGCCGCGGACAGCCTGGCCGCTGTCCAGTCCCAGGCCCAGGCCCTGGACCCGGCCGGTTCCCACAGCCTGGATATCGAGCGGGTGCGGCGGCTCTTGGCCGACCCCCTGTAGCGAGCGAACGAGCCGCTGAAAATTCCGCGCTGACCGCGTTGCCGCGAGCTGTTCAAACCCTCGCGCAGGTTCACTGCGCGTCGGGCTTGAGCAGCTCTTGCGCCGTGTCATCGCGGTTTTTGAGCGGCTCGGGGGCTTCGCCCCATTCACGGAACAGCCAAGAGAGTTCTTGTGTTCCAGCAGACCCCCCCTGCCTTTCCGTAAAACCGGCGAAGCCGGGCCGTAAAACCGGCCGCGCCGGACGGGTTTTTGCGCGGTTTCCGGCCCCCTGCGCAAGGGTTGCACAGTCTAGAAAATTGAAATACAGTCATTTCGCCGTGTTGGATTGGCACGTTCCTTGCCTGTCCAAGGCGTCCCCTTGAAGGACGCGAAAAACAGGAGAAACGCATCATGGAAAGCATTCCCGTCGGTTCGCTCATCGTTTCCAAACGTCCCCTCCGTGAACTCTACGGCTTCTACCTGGGACAGGGCCGGGTGGTCCTGCGCTCCAAGGGGCCGGCCCGGGTCACCAGCCTGGACAGCTTTGCCGGGGGACACGCGGTCTGCGTGCTGGAGCACCCGGACCGGCAACTCACGGCCCGGGAGATCGTGCGCCGCGCCTTGGGCCTGGCCGAGGACCAGGGGTACCACCCCAGTTCCTACGGACGGGTCAAGCAGGACGAGCGCCTGATCAGCCCGGCGACCACGGCCTCCACGGGCTCGGGCGTCAAGCCCACGACCCCGGCCAAAGTCGTGGCCATGTAGCGCCCGCGCAGCGGGCACAGCCGCAACCAAGGCGGCCCTTTGGAAGAGCGTTCCTCTTCCAGGGGGCCGCTTCCCGTTTCAGCCCGGAGTTCACGACCTCCCGACCGCAAGTTTATAAGTCCGTTGCCCGGCGCCGTGTGGTATGGTCCTCCTACTTCCGTCCCGGGATCCGGCCGGAAATGGTCCGGCCGCGCCGTGGATCGGGGGAGGAACCCATGCCCACAAGGAGGCGCTTCATGAAGTACCGTTATCTGATACTGGCATTGCTGGCCGCGGCGCTGTGCTTTGCGGCCCCGGCCCTGGCCGCCGAGCAGTCCCCGGCGCACGAGGTCTATCCCGGCGCCCCTGCGTCCATAGGGATTCCGGGTCTGACCGTGGAGCAGCAGAAGGCCCTCATCGACATCCGGGCCAAGCACCAGAAGGCGTTCCTGGCGCAGGGGCAGAAGCTCTACCAGAAGCGGGCCGAGCTCAACGCGGTCCTGGCCGCGCCCGAGCCCGACGCCAAGAAGGCCAAGGCCCTGGCCGCGGAGATCGGCAAGCTCCTGGGCGAGCAGTACGAGCACCGCATCGCCATGCAGCTCGAGCTGCGTGAGAAGGGCCTGGCCATGCCCGGCATGATGGGAGGCGGCATGATGGGCGGCATGATGGGAGGCGGCATGATGGGTGGCGGCATGATGGGAGGAATGCACGGCGGCATGATGGGCGGCGGCATGCGCGGGGGCATGATGGGCCCGGGCATGATGGGTCCGGGCATGGTCTCGCCTATGTACGACTTCGAGAAGTCCGACGACTGATTCCCGGCCTGCTCCGGATTCCGGCCTCCGGAAGGCGTGCGCCTTCCGGAGGCCGCTCCCGTCGGTGGGCGGCTCTCCCCGCCTTTCCGTGAAAGGGCCGAAGGTCCCCTCTGGTCAAATGGCGCGGCCTGGCTTATGCTGGTGTTTCGACACGCAAACAGGCCCGGCCGCGCGGACCGGGGCCAGGCACCAAGGAGATCGCCCATGCTCGTGAAGAATTGGATGACCCCCAACGTCGTGAGCCTGACCGCGGACAAGTCCATGATGAAGGCGGCCAAGCTGATGAAGGACAACAAGATCAGCCGCATTCCCATCGTGGACGCCGAGAACAAGGTGATCGGCATCGTCTCGGACCGGGATGTGAAGGAGGCCTCGCCGTCCAAGGCCACAACCCTGGACATGCACGAGCTCTACTACCTGCTCTCCGAGATCAAGCTCGCCGACATCATGACCAAGAACCCCATCTGCCTCTCGCCCGAGGACACCATCGAGAAGGCCGCGGCCCTCATGATGGAGCACAACTTCGGCGGCATGCCCGTGATCGACGGCTCGGGCAAGCTCGTGGGCATCATCACGGACTCGGACGTGTTCAAGGTGCTCATCTCCATCACCGGCGTGCTCGAGGGCGGCATCCAGATCGGCTTCAACCTGCCCAACACCCCGGGCGGCCTGGTGCCGGTGCTGGACTACCTCAAGGACCACGGGGCCCGGATCATGAGCATGCTGACCTCGTCCGAGCCGCCGGAAAAGGGCATGCGCCACGTGTTCATCCGCATCCGCGACGTGGACAAGTCCGCGCTCAAGAAGCTCAAGGCCGACCTGGAGGCCAATTTCGACGTGCTCTACTTTGTCCAGGACACCGTGCATCCCGTGAGCAAGTAGGCTTCGCCTCGTTTCGGAACGGCACAACAAGAGGCCGGGGAGCGATCCCCGGCCTTTTTGTTTTCCGTGAAACCCCCGGAGGGGGCTAGGGCTTCTTGCCGAAGATCTGCGGCGGCTTTTCCGTGGACCCGCCCGCGCCCGGGTAGTTGGGGTACACGAAGGCCTTGGTGTTGGTCTCCAGGAGGTGGTTGGCCATCTCCATGAACTTGTTGTAGCGCTTCTTGCACTCGTAGAACCCGTGCCACCAGGAGTAGTCCGGGGCCATCATCATGGCGCCCATGCGCGCGCGGCGCCCCTCGTGGTGCCAGAGCTCGTAGAACTCCACCTCGATCTCCTCGTCGAAGAACTTGTCCGTGCTCACCAGGCCCTTTTGGACCAGCTCGTCGAACTTGGCCTTGGCGGGCTTGTAGTAGACCTCGTTGTAGTCCTGCACCACCTTGTCGAAGGCCGTGTAGTGGCCTTCGGTCCAGGACTTGCCGTGGCACTGGAGGCACACGGCCTTCATCTTGTCGCGCTCCACCTTCCAGTCGGTCTTGGCCGGGAAGGCCGCGAAGTCCGAGGGCCGCACCGTGAGCGGGGCCTGGGTCTCCCAGGACAGCCGCTCGGTCACGTCGTGGGAGCCCTTGACCTTGCCCGAGCCGGACATGTGGCAGGCCGCGCAGGTGGGCGCGCGGTAGTCCGTGCCCGCGGTCCAGGCGCCGCCGGCCGTGTTCCAGTTGTAGGTCTCCTTGAAGGCCGTGTAGATGTCGCCGTGCTTGGACTCCATGAAGATCTCGATCTGCGGATGGTCCGGGCCCAGGTGGCACTGGCCGCAGGCCTCGGGCTTGCGGGCCTCCATGACCGAGAAGCGGTGGCGGGTGTGGCAGGAGGTGCAGGAGCCCAGGCTGCCGTCGGGATTGAGGCGGCCCACGCCCACGTTGGGCCAGGTGGCCGGGTCCAGCTCGCCGTTCTTGTCCAGGGCGATGACCGTGCCGTGGCAGACGAAGCAGCCGGCCTTGCGCTCATCGTCCGAGTTCATGCCCTTGTTCAGCCAGGGGTCGATCTTCCAGATGATCTCCATGGTGTTGGCGTGCTTGGACTTGGCGTACTGGGCGGCCTCGTCCGGGTGGCAGCGGGAGCAGTCCTTGGGCGAGACCACCGCGGTCACGGGCACGAAGAACTCCCGGGACCCGAAGGGCAGCTCCTTGCGGTCGTAGTACTTGGCGTGGCCCTGGCTCACGTCCTTGTCCGATTCCTGGGCCTGGTGGCAGTCCAGGCAGGTGATGTTGGCCGAGGCGTGGCGGCTCATGGCCCAGTCCGCGAACAGGCCCGGGGTCTCCTGGCGGTGGCACTGGATGCAGGCCTCGGCCTGTTTGGGCATGCCGCGTTCGATGCGGTACTCCTTGGGCTTGGGGAAGGCCTGCTGGGCCAGGGCCGGGGCGGCCAGGACCGTTCCGGTCAGGGCCAGGCAGAGCAGGGTCATGGTCAGCGTCCTCATCGTTCCTCCTCCTCGCGTTGCAGCGTCCGAAAACGGTTCAGGCGCGGTCAGAGCGCGCCGTGGGTTCCCAGGGTGGTCAGGCCCGTGGCCCGGTAGGGCGGGGCGTACTGCTTGTATTCGTAAACCGCGCGGTCCACGTGCACGAGGTTGCGGTGGCAGTCCGTGCACCTGCGGTTCTCGCCCTCGGCCGGATAGAGGACCGCCCGGTGGGCCAGCATGGCCCCTCGGTTGTTGGGGATGGACAGGATGTTGCGGTGGCACTTGAGGCACTGGTCGTTCTTGAACGAGGCGTAGGCCTTGAGCCGGTTCTCGGCCCGGTCGTAGCCCGCGGCCCCCTGGATCACGTGGGCGGCCACGTCCTTCATGCCGTGGAGGGTCTTGTTGTAGAAGAAGTCCACGGTGTCGTGGGGCGCGGGCAGGTGGCAGTCCATGCAGTCGGCCACCAGGCCCTGGGCGTTGTTGCGGTGGGTGGAGGTCATCCAGGCGTTGAACGCGGGCTCGATCTCGTGGCAGGAGGCGCAGAACCCCGGCGTCGAGGTCCGGACCATGGTGTAGTAGGTCATGCTGAACACGGGAAAGGCCAGGAGCACGCCCAGGCCGACGAGGAGCAGGGGTTTCACGTAGCGCCGCATCTGTCCTCCAGGGTTCAGGGGATGGGAATGAGCGGGACATTAGCACGATTCGGGGATTCGCGCCAATGATAACCGGAAAACCGGCTTGAGAAAATTGACTTGGGTCAAAAATGGAGAGGGATCGTGCGGATTTTATGGCAAAAAAACAAAAAAGGCAGGGTCGCCCCCGCCTTTTTCGTCGATGTCCCCAAGGGACCTATTCCCAGTGGATGCACTGGGCCGGACAGGTGTCCATGGCCTCCTGGATCTTGTCCTCGGGAGCGCCGTCCGGGTTGGTGACCCGGGCCTTGTTGCTGCTCTCGTCCATGGCGAAGACCTCGGGGCAGATGCCCACGCAGGATTCGCAGCCGATGCATTCGTCCTGATCGATGTACACAACCTTGGCCATTGTCATACCTCCTTTTGGGGCGCGCGCGGTCAGATCCGCGCCACGCCGAGAAAAACCGCGTGCAGGCTCACGGCCAGCACCAGAAAAACCATCCGCGCCGCCTGCGGGGACAGCCCCGGCAGACGGTAGCCCAGGCAGCCGTGGCCGCAGGCCCCCAGGCAGTCGCCGCAGAGCGTGCAGGACAGGCCCGGCCGGCCCTGCTCGATGTCGCCCGGCAGGAGCGCCGCGTAGCGGCAGCGCATTGCGCAGGCCCCGCAGCGGGTGCAGTCCTGGCCCAGGCGCAGGCGCAGCGGGTTGAGCCGGCCCAGCACATTGGCCACCAGCCCCATGGGACAGAACGTGGCGCAGTGTACCATGATTCCGGCTCGCCGGGACAGGATAACCATGATTCCCACTCCGGCAAGGCCGAACAGGGCCGCCAGCCACACGGCCTGGATTCCCGGGACCCCGGCCGCGCGCAGGCCCAGGGCCGCGGCGCAGGCCAGGACCAGCGTCGCGCCCCGGCCCCGGGCCGTGAAGCGCCGGATGCGCGCTGACGCGGCCAGCCGTTCCCCTGCCGTTGCCTTGGCCGTGGCTGCGCAGGCCCCGTCCCAGGCCCCCACGTAGCAGAGCCAGGAACACCAGGCCGGGCCCAGGACCAGGGCTGAGGCCGCGAACAGGATGGGCATGAAGAACCCTTCGCCCCGGAACAGGGGTCCGGCCGCGATGAGCGCGGGCACGGGCAAATGGAGCCTGCCGGTCATGAGAAAGCGCCCGTCCAGGACCAGGCCCAGGGCCAGCTGGCCGAAGAACACGAGGGAGAACAGGAGCCAGAGCCGCAGCCGCAGCCGGGCCGTGTCCCGGGCCGCCACGAGCAGGCCGCAGGCCCAGGACGCGTACCAGGCCAGGCCCAGGATCTCCAGGACGCCCGAGCCCGGGACGAAGCGGTCGGCCAGGAGCACGGGCAGGGGGCTCATCTGCCGGGCCAGGATCAGGAGCCCGGCCGTGAGCGCAAAGGCCCAGGCCCGGGCCGCGTCCTGGTCCGAGACCTTGCAAAACCAGGCCCTGGCCCGGGGGGTCAGGAGCAGGGCGGAGCTGAGCGCGGTGAGCGCCAGGACGCCCCCCAGGATGAGCGCCAGCCGCAGCCAGGGCTGGCCCAGGGCCAGGCGCAGGCGCAGGAATTCGGCCCCGGACTCGGCCCAGACCACGCAGCCCAGGGCCAGGACCAGGGCCAGCACGGGCCGGAGCCAGGCGCGCCGGGAAAAGACCGCGCCGCAGAGCATCAGGAACACGGCGGCCAGGGCCCAGTCCCCGGGACGCAGGGCGTGGGCCGCCAGGAGCAGAAGGGAGATGCTGGTCAGGGCCGCGATCATGAAAGGGCGCCTCCGCCCCCTCAGTAGCAAGGGAGCGGAGGCGCCGCCATGACCTGGGTCAAATCCCAGGGGATCAGGCGCTCTTTTCGTGGCGCTCCCAGTCCTGGACCTCGCCTTCCTCCACGTCTTCCCAGCCCGTGAACATGGCCGCGACGTGGGCCGTGAGCGTATGGCCCGTGGTGGTCATGTACACGTGCACGATGAAGAAGATGAGGATGGCGAAGGCGCAGGCCATGTGCACCGCGGCCACCGCCCCGAGGCTCAGGAAGCCCAGGCCCCAGGCGGCCCAGCTGTTGTAGGTCCAGTAGAGCAGGCCCGAGAGCATCTGCACCGGCAGGAGCAGCGCGGCCAGGCCCAGGTAGGTGAGCCGCTGGAGCGGGTTGTGCTTGGCCTCGGGCTGCTTCTTCACCGGGTGCGGCTCGCCCTTGAAGATGCCGCTGGCATAGTAGCGGATCACCTCGAAGAGCTTCTTGGTGGTGGGGATGTACTGCTTCCACTGGCCCGTGGTGAACAGCCAGAACACGAAGAAGGCGAAGAGCACCAGCCAGGTGACCCCGAGGAACTCGTGCCAGGCCACGGCCCGCTTGAATCCGAGCAGGGTGAAGGCCCCGTGGATCTCCAGGCCGGTGACCAGCAGGAGCATGATGAGCAGGGCCTGGATCCAGTGCCAGAAGCGCTCGTAGCGGGTGTACAGGTAGATCTTGGTCATGCGCGCGGCACTCATGACTTGTCCTCCTTCTTGCGGCGGGAGAAGGCCCGGGCCAGGCCGTGCAGGCCCACTCCGGCCAGGGAGCCGATGACCCCGAACCAGCCGAGCCAGTCCAGGGGCTTCAGGTTGTCGCGGCCGGGCATGTAGAATCCGGCCAGGTTGGCCAGGCGTCCGGTGCGGGCGTGGCACTGCTCGCAGTTGAGGGCCTTGTCCTTGGGCGCCACCATGTGGGTGGTGGGGTAGACGTACTCGGTCTCCACGAAGTCGAACTGGCCGCTGAAGGGCAGGTTCACGTAGTCCATGCCGGCCTTGAGCGCCGTGGCCCAGTCGTAGCTCTTCCAGTAGGCCGCGTCGTCCTTGCCGAACAGGTGGGGCACGAGCATGGTGCGGTTCACCGTGTCATAGGGCGTCTTGCCGCGGTGGACCTTGAACGGCATGATCCGGGAGTTGGGATCGCTGCGGTCGCCCCGGGGCCAGGCCAGGCGCACGGGCTTGGACAGGTCGATCTTGTCCTTGGCCGTGGTGTTGGTGATGCTGCCGTTGAACCAGTGGTATTCCGGGATCACGTTCTTTTCCCAGACAAAGTCGCCCTTCTTGGTGTCGTAGGAGGGCTTGCCCAGGGGGCCGGTGGTCTTGAACGGCTTGCCGTCCTTCATCTTGCCCGCGGTGGACCAGTCCCAGCGCATCTTGGTGGGGATGACCCGGGCGAATTCCGGGATGTGGCAGGACTGGCAGGCCACCTTGTCGGTGTGGTCGTTCATCTTGGCGGTCTTGTGCGGGGTGGCCGTGTGGCAGGACTCGCACATGATCTTGGGCGCCAGGTCGTCCTGGACCAGGCTCTTGCGGTCCTTGGCCGCGGGCGTGGAGTAGATGCGGCCCGCGATGTTGTGGAGCTTGGTGGAGTGGCAGCGGGAGCAGTCGAAGTCCTGGCCGCCGGAGGCCTTGGAGCCCATGTGCACGTCCAGGTCCTTGGCCGGATGGGTCATGGACGAGTCCAGGTCGCCGTGCTTCACCGCGTCGCCGCCGCCGCCGTAGAAGTGGCACACGCCGCAGTTGGCGCGCTCGGGACGGCCCACGCTCTGGGCCACGGCGTTCCAGTCCGGGGGCAGGTATTCCTGCTTGTCCTCGGGGAAGACCGTGGGCTCGGTCACGGGGTTGCCGGCCATGGTCGGGAACTTCTTGTAGGTGCCGGTGCGCTCGTGGCAGACTAGGCAGTCCACCTTGGTCACGTCGCTGAAGTCGTAGTTCTTGTCCTTCCAGCCGTAGCCCGCGTGGCAGGAGGTGCAGCGGGGCTCGTTGGAGGCCAGGGCCACGCAGAAGTTGTTCACCGTGAGCCCGCCCTTGCCGACCTTCTTGTCCGGCGGCTCGCTGGGGTCGAGCCAGGTCCAGTGGATGGTCTTGTGGAACTGGATGGCCGCCTGGTTGTGGCAGGACAGGCAGGCCTGGGTCACTTCCGGTCCCGAGGTGAAGGGCTTTTTCAGGGCCTCGTGCTTGGCGTGGTCGGCCGTGATCCAGAGCTGGCGCTCCTTGGTGGCCTGGCGGGCCATGATCCGGCCCTGGGCCTCGTCCCCGGCGGCCTGGGCGGCCGGCGCGGGCTGCGCCGGGGTCTGGGCCCAAAGGGGCGCGGCCCAGAGCGTCGCGGCCAGCAGAAGCAGGAGCGCTGGACGGGTTGGGGTGAACATTTCCTCCTCCTTACGTTGTCATGAACGCCGCGCAGGCGGCGCAGGGCACAGGGGTTCGGTTTCCTTTTTGAAACATTCGTGCCAAGGCCGCGGCAAAGAGGAGGGGGCAGCAAATCCAACCGGTTGAGCAGGGGCGGCCGTGATCCGGGGACCCAGGATCCCTCTCCAGCCTATGCGCCTGTATATGCGATCAGCTATGCAGGCGGCGCGGGCTCCTCCCGGATGCCAAGGAACCCGCGCCACCCCATGGAGGAGGAATCAGAGCCAGAATAGCACGGCCGGACCGTGCGGTTCAAGGCCGGAGACCGGAATTGTCCCGGAAAATGCAAGCCTTCCGCTTTGGTGGGGATTGCCCGGGGGGCGCGGCTAGGGGATTTGGGCCAGCTGGGCCCAGATCCGGGCCAGGTCCCGGCCCAGTCCGTGCGGGTTCATCTCGGCCGCGGTCCTGCCCTGGAGCTGGGCCTGCACAAAGACCGGGCTGAGGGGGATCTCGCCGACCACGGGCAGGTTTTCCTGGCGGCAGTATTCGTGGATGCGCCGGGCCAGGTCCGGGCTCAGGTCGCACTTGTTCAGGAGCACGCGGGCCGGAATCTTGAAGTGGGCCAGGAGCCGGACCACGCGCTCCAGGTCGTGCAGGGCCGAGACCGAGGGCTCGGCCACCAGCAGGGCCGCGTCCGCGCCGGTGAGCGAGGCGATGACCGGGCAGCCGATGCCCGGGGAGCCGTCCACCAGCACGAAGGGCAGGTCCTGTTCCCTGGCCAGCTGTTCGGATTTGCTGCGCACCAGGCTCACGAGCTTGCCGGAATTCTCGGCCCCGATGTCCAGAGCCGCGTGGACCATGGGCCCGCAGCGGGTCTCCGAGACGTACCACTCCCCGCAGCGCCGGGGGGTCAGGGTCACGGCCTGGGCCGGGCAGACGTAGGCGCAGGCCCCGCAGCCCTCGCAGTGTCCGGGCCGCATCCGGAAGTCCTCGTCGATGGCCCCGAAGCGGCAGGCCTCGACGCAGGCTCCGCAGCGGGTGCAGGCCTTCGGGTCGATGGCCGCCAGGACCCCGCTCTCGAAGGGCGTGGTCTCGCGCGTCTCGGGCTTCAGGACCAGGTGCAGGTCCGCGGCGTCCACGTCGCAGTCGGCCAGGACGAGCCGTCCGGCCACGCTGGCCAGCCCGGCGGTGATGCTCGTCTTGCCCGTGCCGCCCTTGCCGCTGATGACCACGATCTGTTTCACGGGGTCACCTCCGCGGCGCGGGCGCGCAGGGCGTTCCAGAGATCGCCGTAGGCCTCCTTCAGTCCGCCCGCGGCCTCCACCAGGAGCCGGCCCTCGGCGCAGGCCGCGGCGGCTTCCAGGCTGTAGGGCAGCCGCGCCAGGATGGGCACGCCCGCGTTCTCCAGGAAGCGTTCCACCCGGTCGTCGCCCATGCCCGCGCGGTTGATCACCGCGGCCAGGGGCAGGCCCAGGACCCGGCCCAGGCGCACGGCCAGGGACAGGTCGTGCAGGCCGAAGGCCGTGGGCTCGGCCACCAGGAGCACCAGGTCGGCCCCGTCCATGGCCGTGATGGCCGAACAGGCCGTGCCCGGCGGGCAGTCCCAGATCTGGAAGGGCTCGGCCCCGGCCGCCTGCTTCACGGCCCGGATGAGCGGGGTGGCCATGGCCTCGCCCACGCGCAGGACCCCGCCGTAGAACCGCAGCGGTCCGCGGCTTCCGACGCGCACCTGGCCCAGGAGGCGGCGGCCCTGGCCCACGGCCCGGGCCGGGCAGGCCAGGGAGCAGAGGCCGCAGCCGTGGCAGAGCTCGGGAAAGATCATGACCTCCCCGGCCATCCAGAGCAGGGCCTTGAAGCGGCAGAGCTCGATGCAGCGGCGGCAGTCCTCGCCCAGGCATTGGGCCGGGTCGATCTCGGGCACGGGCAGGAATTCGTCGCGCTCCCCGGACCATTGGGGATGGAGAAAGAGGTGGGCGTTGGGCTCTTCCACGTCGCAGTCGGCCAGGGCCGGGGTCAGGCCCCGGGAGGCCAGGAGGGCGGCCAGGTTCACGGCCACGGTGGTCTTGCCCGTGCCGCCCTTGCCCGAGGCGATGGCCAGCTTCATGCAGAGGTCCTGGAGGGTTTGCGGTCCGGTATGGGGGGTTGGGGGACGGCGGCGGCCGCGGCCCTGGCGGGGTGGCCGCAGCCAGCCGCCGTCCTGGCGGGGGAGCCGGTTGCCGCGCTCACCGGTTCCGTAACTGCTCCTTGAGGTCCGCGATCTCGCGTTCCAGGGCGTTGATGCGTTCCAGGGCCGCGTCCGGGGTCTGGCCCTGGGCCGCGCCCCGGGGGAAGCGGCCGAAGCGGAACAGGCCGCCGGTCTGGTCCTGTCCCTGTCCGGCGCGGCCGAAGCCGAAGGCCCGGCACAGGCCGCGGCCCAGGCGGCCGCAGAAGCCGCCGCGGTTCATGGCGCGGCCCTGGCCCTGGCCGGAGCCGCCCTGGCCCATTCCATATCCGCCCTGCCCGCGGCCCTGTCCCGCGCCGCAACGGCCGAAGCCGCCGCCGGTCATGGGTCCCTGGCCCAGGGGGCCTGTTCTGTCCTGATTGGGCATGATCTCCTCCCGGCCGCGTGCTGCGGCCTGATCCGGCAAAAGCATTTCCCGTGCCGGGGGAAAATCTCCCGCGATTCCAATGGGGTTGCCTTTTCCGCTCCAGGTGCTACCAGGGATGTGGGCGCGTTTTGCGTCTGAACAAAGCAATCGGGCGCATTTTTAGCCCGACCGGAGGCGCCTGTGGCCATTCCCCGCGACATCCCTTGCGAATCCATCATGGAGTCCCTGGCCGACGGGGTCTTCACCGTGGACCTGGACTGGAACATCACCTTCTTCAACCGCGCCGCGGCCCAGGTCACCGGCGTGCCCCAGGCCGAGGCCGTGGGCCGCAAGTGCTGGGAGGTCCTGCGCTCCAGCGTCTGCGACGGGTCCTGCGTGCTGAAGTCCTGCCTGGAGGCCGGCGAGGCCCGCACCAACCGCTCGCTCTATTTCGTGCGCGCCGACGGGGTCCGGGTGCCGGTGAGCATCAGCGCCGCGCCCTTGAAGGACCGCCGGGGCCGGATCATCGGCGGGGTGGAGACCTTCCGCGACCTCTCGGCCGTGCAGCTCCTCCAGAAGAAGCTCGACGGCCGCTACAGCCTGGAGGACATCCATGGCCGCAGCCCGGCCCTGGCCCGGATCCTGGAGATCCTGCCGCAGATCGCGGCCAGCCCGGCCAGCACGCTGCTCCTGGGCGAGTCCGGCACGGGCAAGGAGCTGTTCGCCCGGGCCCTGCACTCCCTGAGCCCGCGCAGCAAGGGCCCGTTCGTGGCCGTGAACTGCGGGGCCCTGCCCGAGAACCTCCTGGAGTCCGAGCTCTTCGGCTACAAGGCCGGGGCCTTCACCGACGCGAAAAAGGACAAGCCCGGCCGGTTCCAGGCCGCCGACCGCGGCACGCTCTTCCTGGACGAGATCGGGGACCTGCCCCTGGCGCTCCAGGTGAAGCTCCTGCGCGTGCTCCAGGAGCGGGCCGTGGAGCCCCTGGGCTCGACGAAAAGCGTGCCCGTGGACGTGCGGATCATCGCGGCCACCAACCGCGACCTGGAGGACATGGTCGGCCGGGGCCGCTTCCGCCAGGACCTGTTCTACCGGCTCAACGTGGCCCGGCTCGTGCTGCCGCCCCTGCGCGAGCGGCCCGAGGACATCCCGCTCCTGGCCGACCTGTTCGTCGCGCGCCAGAACCTGCTCCAGGGCAAGGACGTGGCCGGCCTGGACCCCGAGGTCCTGCGCGTGCTCCTGACCCACCCCTTCCCGGGCAATGTCCGGGAGCTGGAGAACATCATCGAGTACGCCTTCATCCTCTGCCCGGCCGGGCCCATCCGGGCGGCGCACCTGCCCGAGTACATCCGGCCCGTGAGCGGCGCGGCCCCGGCGCCTTCCGGCACGCTTGCCGAGATCAAGCGCCGGGCCGCCCTGGCCGCCCTGGAGCGCCATGGCGGCAGGCGCATGGCCGCCTGCCGGGAGCTGGGCATCTCCAAGGACACCCTGCGCCGCATCCTGGCCCGGGACTGAACGGGTGGGCGCAAAACGCGCCCATCTTCTCCGGCGCATTTTTCAACCACCACGGATGCCAGGACATTTTTTCTGGCACGGGTCCTGCTCTCCCTGCGGCATGTTGCTCTGTCTGGCCTGCTTCGAGGACCGCCTCGCCTCGCTCCTGGACACGGCCACGGACCTGCGGCTGTTCGAGGTCCGGGACGAGGGGGTCCAAGAGCGCGGCAAGCTGCCGCCGCCCCTCTCGCCCCTGTCCCTGCCCGCGGACCTGGTCCGGGCCGGGGTGGAGGCGCTCTGCTGCGGGGCGGTCAGCGGACGGCTCCTGCACGCCCTGCAGGACCGGGGCCTCAGCGTGCGGCCCTGGCTGCGGGGCAGCCCGCAGGAGGTCCTGGCCGCCTGGCGGGCCGGGGAGCTGGAAACCTTGCGAATGCCGGGCTGCGGTCCCGGGGCCTGCGGCGGGAAACCGCGCCGGGGCTGCTGCCGCAAAAGGAGAGGTCATGAAGATCGCCGTGAGTTCCCAGGGAAAGGGGCTGGACAGCGCCCTTGATCCGCGTTTCGGCCGGGCCGCCGGGTTCGTGATCGTGGACACGGACACGGGCCAGAGCGCCTATCTGGAGAACACCCAGAACCTGGCCCTGGCCCAGGGCGCGGGCCTGCAGACCGCCCAGAACGTGGCCGGGGCCGGAGCGAGCGCCGTGATCACCGGGCACGTGGGGCCCAAGGCCTTTCTGGCCCTGTCCAAGGGCCGGATCAGCGTGCACCTGGCCTCGGGCGACATGAACGTGGCCCGGGCCGTGGAACTGTACAAGGACGGCATGTTGCCCGCGGCCGTGGAAGCGGACAAGGCCGGCCACTGGTAGGAGGGGCCATGCCCATTTTCGAGTACGAGTGCCCGGCCTGCGGCCGGGTCTTCGAGGAACTGGCCCTGGGCACGGCCGAGCCCGCGTGCCCGGACTGCGGGGCCGCGCCGAGGCGGCTCGTCTCGGCCAGCTCCCCGCTCTCCGGCAAGGAACGCGGGGCCCTGCCCGACGCCCGGGGCCACGGCTGCTGCGGGGACCGTCCCAGGGACAAGGGCTGCGTGCCCGGGTCCTGCTGCGGCCGCACCACCACCTGAACCACAAAGGAGCCGACCATGCGCTTCGCCATTCCCACGGCCCAGGGCAAGCTCTGCGCCCACTTCGGCCACTGCGAGACCTTCACCCTTCTGGACGTGGAGCAGGGCGTCCCGGCCCAGCCCCGGATGCTCCTGCCCCCGCCCCACGAGCCCGGGCTTCTGCCGGGCTGGCTCAAGGAGCGCGGCGTGACCCACGTCATCGCCGGGGGCATGGGCGGCCGGGCCCGCCAGCTCTTTGAGCAGGCCGGGGTGACGGTCACGGTGGGCGCGCCCGTGGACGACCCCCTGGCCCTGGTGCGGGCCTATCTCAACGGCACCCTTGTCACGGGCGAGAATACCTGCGACCACTAGGCCCATGATGGAAACCCTGACCTGCTCCCCCATCGGCGTGTTGCGCACCCCGCACGCGGACCTCAAGGACATGCCCATCCAGCCCAGCGGGGCCCGGGGCGTGGAGGGGACCGCCGAGATCGACCCGGCCTTTGCCGCCGGGCTCCAGGATCTGGCGGGCTTCTCGCACCTCATCCTGCTCTACCATTTCCACAGGGCCCCGGCCCCGGCGCTTCTCGTGCGGCCCTTCCTGGACACCGCGGAGCGCGGGGTGTTCGCCACGCGCGCGCCCTGCCGGCCCAATCCCATCGGGCTCTCGGTGGTCCGGCTCCTGGGCGTGGAGGGCAACATCCTCAGGCTGGCCGACGTGGACATGCTCGACAACAGCCCGCTCCTGGACATCAAGCCCTTTGTCCCGGCCTTTGACGCGCCCGCGGGCTGCCGCACCGGCTGGCTCGAGGGCCGCAACGGGGACGAGTGCCGCTCGGACGAGCGCTTCGTGGACCCGGAAAAATGGGGGTGAGCGACCGCTCCCTCTTCCGCAACGGGCCAAGCGTTGTTATCTGTTGGCCCGTGTCCGCGAGCTGAATCCCGAGCAAAAAGAGAGGAATAATCATGCCCCAACATGTCGTCGTCATCGGCGCGGTGGCCCTGGGACCCAAGGCCGCCTGCCGTTTCAAGCGTCTGGAGCCGGACAGCCGGGTGACCATGATCGAGCGCGGCAAGCGCATCTCCTACGGCGGCTGCGGCATTCCCTACTACGTGTCCGGCGACATCAGCGACGCCTCGGCGCTCCAGTCCACGGCCTTCCACATGCTCCGCGACGAGGCCTTCTTCAAGGCCACCAAGGGCGTGGACGTGCGCACCGAGACCGAGGCCCTGGCCATCGACCCCAAGGCCAAGACCGTGACCGTGCGCCACCTGCCCACGGGCCGCGAGGAGACCCTCTCCTACGACAAGCTCGTCATGGCCACGGGCAGCACGCCCAACCGCCTGCCCGTGCCGGGCGCGGACCTGGACGGGGTCTACTGCGTGGCCGGGCTGGAGGACGCCGAGGCCATCCGGGCCCGCGTGGCCTCGGGCAAGGTGGGCTCGGCCGTGGTGGTGGGCGGCGGGTTCATCGGCCTGGAAATGGCCACGGCCTTCGCCGACATGTGGGGCATCGAGACCACGGTGCTCGAATACATGGACCACATCCTGCCCTCGGTGGCCGGGCCGGTGACCGCGCGCATGGCCTGCCGCCACATGGAGGAAAAGGGCGTGCACTTCCGCTTCGGCGAGAAGCTCATGCGCCTGGAGGGCGACGGCGCGGTGGAGCGGCTGGTCACGGACAAGGGGACCATCGACGCGGACCTCGTGATTCTTTCGGTCGGCGTGACGCCCAATTCCAAGCTGGCCAAGGACGCCGGGCTCCACGTGGGCCCGCGCGGCGGGATCATCGTGGACGAGACCCTGCGCACCTCGGACCCGGACATCTTCGCGGGCGGGGACTGCGTGCAGATCAAGAACCTGGTCACCGGCGGGCCGTCCTACCTGCCCCTGGGCTCCATGGCCAACCGCCAGGGCCGGGTCATCGGCACGAACCTGGCCGGGGGCCACGCCCGCTTCGAGGGCGCCAGCGGGGCCTGGTGCGTGAAGCTCTTCGAGCAGAGCGCCGCGGGCGTGGGCCTGCCCATCCAGGCCGCCCTGCGCGAGGGCTTCGACGCCGTGAACGTGCATGTCTCCATGCTCGACCGGGCCCACTTCTACCCCGAGAAGGGCCTCATGTCCCTGGACCTGGTGGTGGAGAACACGACCGGCCGCATCCTCGGGATGCAGGGCGTGAGCGTCATGGGCGACTCCCTGGTGGGCAAGGTGGACGCGGTGTCCGCGCTCCTGCCCCACAAGCCCGTGTGCGCCGACCTGGGCAACCTGGAGATGGCCTATTCCCCGCCGTTCGCCTCGGCCATGGACATCCTGAACGTGCTCGGCAACGTGGCCGACAACATCGTCTCGGGCCAGAACCGGGGCATGGGCGTGGACGAGTTCGAGGTCCTCTGGGCCGAGCGCGCGGACAACGGGATCTTCGTCCTGGACTGCCGCGAGCGCGACAACGTGGCCGAGCTCATCGCCAGGCACCCCAAGGACTGGCACAACATCCCCCAGGGCGAGCTGGCCGGACGGCTTGCGGAAGTGCCCAAGGACCGGCCCGTGGTGGTCATCTGCAACACCGGGGCGCGCTCCTACGAGGCCCTGGTGACGCTCGTGCACAACGGCTATGCCGGGACCCGCAGCGTGGAGGGCGGCATGGCCGCGGTGCATGCCGCGGGCCTGGACATCTAGGACCGGAACAGCTGACGTCCGGGGTTGACACGCCGGGACTTTGGCCGGAGTATCGGCCCATGCTGCGAATCCTTGTTCTCTGCGTCGCGTTCCTGCTGACCGCCTGCGGCCAGGGCCCGGACAAGGCCCCGGAAGGCCGCCGGGTGCGCGCCGCCACCCTGACCCTGGAGCCCCGCGAGGCCGTGGAGTGCCGCAGCCTGCCCGGCCAGGTGGAGGCCAGGAACAGCGCCGTGCTCTCGAGCAAGATCTCGGGCACGGTGACCGCGGTGTTCGTGGAGGAGGGGGCCATGGTCCAGAAGGGCCAGCCCATCCTCCAGATCGACGACGCCGAGCTGCGCCAGCGCCAGCAGGGCGCCCAGGCCGGGGCCGGACAGGCCGTGCTGGAGCGCAAGGCCGTGGCCGCCCAGGCCGCCCTGGCCCGCACGAACCTCGAGCGGATGCGCAAGCTCTATGACCAGCAGGCCGTGAGCCGGGACGACTTCGACCGGGCCCAGGCCGAGTATCTGACCCTCCAGAGCAAGGAGCAGGCCCTGGCGGCCCAGGCCGCCCAGGCCGGGCACCAGAGCGAGGAGGTGGCCTCGCTCCTGTCCTACAGCACCGTGACCGCGCCCATTTCCGGCATCCTCACCCGCCGCCAGGCCGACCTGGGGGCCTTTGTCAACGCGGGCTCGCCCCTAGCCGCCATCGACGACGCGGAGAGCGGCTTCGAGATCGCGGCCCAGGCCGACGAAAGCCTGCTGGCCCGGCTGGCCCCGGGAATGCAGGTCCTGGGCCTCGTGCCCGCGCTCTCGGCCCGGCCGTTCGCAACCACGCTCACCGCGGTCATCGGCCACGTGGACCCGGCCACCCGCACCTTCCGGGTCAAGGCCGCGCTTCCCGGGCAGGTCGAGGGCGGGGAGCCCGGGGCCCGGGCCCGGGCCGGGCTGTTCGGCAAGGTCTGCGTGCCGCTCACCCCGGCGCGCAAGCTCCTGGTGCCCGAGGAGGCCGTGCGCCTGCGCGGCGAGCTGCCCACCGTGCTCACCGTGGACCAGGACAAGGTGCTCCGGCTGCGCATCGTCAAGACCGGCGGCAGCTACCTGGAGGCCCAGGTGGAAGGCCGCTCCTACATCCTCCAGGCCCAGGCCGGGGAACAGATCCCCGGGCTCCTGGCCGAGGTCCTTTCGGGCCTGAACCCGGGCGAGACCGTCATCGTCTCCCCGGACCAGACCTTGCGCGAAGGCGACCGCCTGGCTCCCTAGCGGGCCGTTGAAACATCCGCCATGACCGCGTTGCTGCAAAAAACCCGAACCCTCGCGTATTGGCGATACGCGTCGGACTCGTGTTTGTTTCGCGCCTGGCCCTCGCGGTTTTTGAACGGCCCGGGGAACACCCTGCCGGCGGGCTGCTAGATCATGGACACCGCCCCGGACCACCACGGCCTGCTCGGCCGCATCACCTCGGGATTCGCCCGCTCCAACCTCGTGCCGCTCATCATCGCCGCCGCCCTGCTCCTGGGCGCGCTGGCCGTGGCCCTGACCCCCAGCGAGGAGGAGCCGCAGATCCGCGCGCCCATGATCGACGTGCTCGTGGAGATGCCCGGGGCCGAGCCCGGGGAGGTGGAGCGCCGGGTGAGCGCGCCCATGGAGAAGCTCCTCTGGGAGATCCCGGACCTGGAATACGTCTACAGCATGGCCCAGGACGGCAAGGCCCTGACCGTGGTCCGGTTCAAGGTGGGCCTGGACGCCGAGGCCGCCATCCTGCGCACCTACGCCAAGCTCTACCAGCATCTGGACTGGATTCCGCCGGGCTGCTCCATGCCCATTTTGAAGCCCCGGTCCATCGACGACGTGCCCGTGCTGGCCGTGAGTTTCTATGGCGAGAATTTGGACGGCCGGACCCTGCGCCGGGCCGCCCTGGAGGCTGCCGAGGCCGCCCGGGCCACGCCCGGGGTCTCGGAGGTCACGCTGTCCGGCGGCCGCTCCCGGGCCGTGGTGGTGGAGGCCGACCCCGAGCGGCTGCGGGCCCTCAACCTGGACCTGGCCGACGTGGCCGATGCGCTTCAGGCCCAGAACCGCGCGGGCGTGGGCGGGACCATGACCCGCGAGGGCGCCTCGGTGAACGTGCGCCTGGACAGCTTTTTGCGCTCGGCCCAGGACGTGTCCCGGGTGGTCTTGGCCGTGCGCGGGAACCGGCCCGTGTACCTCTCGGACGTGGCCCAGGTGAAGGACGGGGCCGACGAGCCCGAGGACTACGCCCTGTTCGCGCCCGGCCCCGCGGCCGCCTCCAAGGGCATCACGGCTGAACCAGGGAGAGTGTACCCGGCCGTGACCATGAGCGTGGCCAAGCGGCCCGGCGTGAACGCGGACGCGCTCTGCCGCGAGGTGCTCCGGAGGGTGGAGGGCCTGCGCGGCTGGTCCCTGCCGGACACGATCCGGACCACGGTGGTGCGCGACTATGGCCGCACGGCCCGGGACAAGTCCAACGAACTCCTGGAGCATCTCGGCATCGCGGCCCTTTCGGTAGGCGCCATCGTGGCCCTGTTCCTGGGCCTGCGCGCGGGCTTCGTGGTCATGGTGGCCGTGCCCGTGACCCTGGCCGTGACCCTCGCCGTGTACTGGCTCCTGGGCTACACGCTGAACCGCGTGACCCTGTTCGCGCTCATTTTCTGCATAGGAATTTTGGTGGACGACCCCATCGTGGACGTGGAGAACATCGTGCGCCGCATCCGGCTGCCCGAGTCCAGGGGCCGCCCGTTCATCGAGGTCATCACCGAGGCCGTGAACGAGGTGCGCGCGCCCCTGGTCCTGGCCACCTTCACGGTCATCGCGGCGATCATGCCCCTGGCCTTCGTGGGCGGGCTCATGGGCCCGTACATGCGGCCCATGCCCATCGGCGCGTCCATGGCCATGCTCCTGTCCATGGCCGTGGCCTTCGCGGTCACGCCCTGGACCTCGCTCCACGTCTTGAAACCCCACGACGCGGGCAAGGAGGAAGGCGGCAGGCTGACCCGCCTCTACGAGGCCTTCATGCGCAGGATGCTGGACCAGCCGCGCTGGCGCTGGGGCTTCCTGGGCCTGGTGGGCCTGCTTCTGCTGGCCGCGCTCTCGCTGTTCCCCCTGCGCGGCGTGCTCGTGAAGATGCTCCCGTTCGACAACAAGTCCGAGTTCGAGCTGGTCATCGACATGCCCGAGGGCACGGCCCTGGAGAACACCCTGGCCGCGGCCTCGAACATGGCCCAGGCCCTGCTCTCCCGGCCCGAGGTCACGGACGTGCAGGTCTATGCCGGGACCAGCGCGCCGTTCTCGTTCAACGGCCTGGTGCGCCACTACTACCTGCGCTCCGGCCCGCACCAGGCCGAGGTCCAGGTGAACCTGGTGCCGCGCGGCGAGCGCAAGGCCTCCAGCCACGAGCTGGCCAAGCTGGCCCGCCAGATGGTCGCGGTCCTGGCGAAAAGTTCCGGGGCCCGGGTCAAGGTGGTGGAGGTGCCGCCCGGCCCGCCCGTGATCCAGACCCTGGTGGCCGAGATCTACGGCCCGGACCAGGCCGGACGCGAGGCCGTGGCCAAGCAGATCAAGGACATCCTCGGCCGCACCGAGAGCGTGGTGGACGTGGACTGGTACGTGTCCGATCCCGCGCCCGAGGAGCGGCTCGTGCTCGACACGGACAAGGCGCTCATCAACGGGGTGGACCCGGAGCGGGCCCGGCGCGTGGTGGCCGCGGCCGTGGCCGGGGAAAAGGTCGGGCTCCTGCACGACCCGGCCGCGCGCGAGGACGTGCCCATCGTGGTGCGGCTACCCCTGGAGCGCCGCTCCAGTTCCGCGGACCTGGCGCACATTCCCGTGCGCGGGGACGGGTCCGCGCCCGTGTCCCTGGGCCAGGTGGGCCACGTGGAGGCGCGCACCACGCCGCGCGTGCTCTACCGCAAAAACTTGCTGCCCGTGGTCTACGTCACCGCGGACCTGGCCGGACGCGAGGAGAGCCCGGTGTACGCCATGGCCCGGGTGGACGCGGCCCTGGACGAGCTGGCCGCCGAAGGCAAGGGCGCGTGGCAGTCCGGGGACACGCTCCCGCTGGCGCGGCACTACGCGGCCATGCCCGACGGGTCCTCGCGCTTTTCCATGAAGTGGGACGGGGAGTGGCAGATCACCTACGAGGTCTTCCGGGACATGGGCCTGGCCTTCGCCGTGGTCCTCGTGCTCATCGCCATCCTGGTGGTGGGCTGGTTCGGGTCCTACACCACGCCCATCGCCATCATGTCGCCCATCCCGCTTTCGCTCATCGGCATTGTCCCGGCGCACGCCCTGGCCGGGGCGTTCTTCACCGCGACCTCGATGATCGGATTCATCGCGGGCGCGGGCATCGTGGTGCGCAACTCCATCATCCTGGTGGACTTCATCCAGCTGCGCCGGTCCCACGGCCTGAGCCTGCACGACGCGGTCATCGAGGCCGGGGCCGTGCGCTTCCGGCCCATGCTCCTCACGGCCATGAGCGTGGTGGCGGGCGCCTTCGTGATCCTCTTCGACCCCATCTTCCAGGGCCTGGCCATCTCGCTCCTGGCCGGGGAGGTGGCGGCCACGCTCTTCTCGCGCATGGTGGTGCCGGTGCTCTACTATTTGGACCAGCACCGCAAGGAAGCCCACGCGGGCTAGCCAAGGATTCTTCCAGGGCCGGATGCTTGACAGGATGTATTTTTTTAAGTACACACGGGTCAGGCAATATCCGGAGACTGGGTATGAAAGAAAAGAAAAAAATCCAGGCGCATTTTTATGCACAGAAGTCTGGCCGGGAGCCTGTCCGGGAATTTTTGCAAGCATTGGATAGGGAAGATCGCAAAAAGGTCGGTGAGGACATCAAGGCTTGCGAAATTGGTTGGCCTTTGGGAATGCCTCTATGCCGGGCCCTGCGGGACAGCATATTTGAGGTGAGAACAAGCCTGAAGAAACGGCTAGTACGAGTTTTGTTTTCCGTTGAAGATTCCTTCATGGTCCTCTACCACGCCTTTTTTAAGGATACGAAGAAGACCGATGAGGCAGACATTAACCTTGGGGCCAAAAGGAGGAAGGACTACCTCAGCAAGAAAGAATAAGAAGGGGATATTAATATGAAAATTAAGAAAAACATTCATTTGGGCTCTTCGTTTGATGATTTTCTTGTTGAAGATGGAATTTTTGATGAAGTTCAGGCCGCAGCCATAAAAAAGATTTTGGCCGTAGCGCTTGAGCAGTATATGATCGAAAATAAGGTGACTAAAACAGCAATGGCCAATAAAATTAAAAGCAGTCGGGCATTTGTTGATAAGATTCTTGATGAGGAGAATACATCGATAACGCTGGCGACCATGTGCAAGGTGTCCACTGCTATCGGCAAGAAGATTTCCATCGTCCTGGAAAATGAAAATCACGGCCATTGCATGGCGTAGCTCATAGTTAATAACCAACAAAAAGGGGCGCAGGGTGCGCCCCTTTTTGTTGACATTGTCAGCAGCAGGAGAACGCGTCCTTGACCAGGGTGGCGGCGCGGAAGGCCTCGTCCTCGGCAAAGCGGCGGCAGAAGGCCTCCAGCCGCTCGGGCTTGATGCGCGCGGGAAAGGCCTTGGTGTAGGCCTGGCCGTGGAGCGTGGTCAGGGGTTGTCCGTCCTGGAACACGGACAGGATGAGGCGCTTGGGGTCGGCCGGGTCCGGGGCCGGGGAAAAGGAGAACGCGCCGAAGCGCAGGTCCGGGCTCATGCCGGGGCCTTGGCGTCCAGGACCTCGCCCAGGACCCGGGCCAGGTCCGCGAAGTCCACGGGCTTGGACAGGTAGGCGTTCATGCCCGCCTCCAGGAAGCGTTCGCGGTCCCCGCGCATGGCGTGGGCCGTGAGCGCGATGATCGGCACCTGGGCCTTGGGCCCCAGGGTTTCGGAGGCGCGGATGGCCCGGGTGGCCGTGACCCCGTCCATGCCCGGCATCTGCACGTCCATGAGCAGGCAGTCGAAGTCCTCGCGTTCGAGCAGGTTCAGGGCCTCGCGGCCGTTGGAGGCGCAGGCCGTGCGCAGGCCCATCTTTTCCAGGAGGCGGCGGAAGAGCATCTGGTTGATGCGGTCGTCCTCGACCACGAGCACCCGCGGGGCGCGGGTCCCGGATTCCGGGGCGGCCCGGCGGGGCAGGGGCTCGAAGCGCGGGGTCTCGGGGGCCGGGGGCGTGATGTCCAGGGGTTCGGCCCGGATGGAGAAGGCCACCGTGGTGCCCTGGCCCGGCTCGGAGTCGATGGACACGCTGCCGCCCAGCCCGGACACCAGGTGCCGGGCGATGGACAGGCCCAGGCCCGCGCCCTGGTAGCGCCGGGACAGGGAGCCGTCCACCTGGGTGAAGGACTCGAAGATCTCCACGAGCTTGTCCTCGGGGATGCCGATGCCCGTGTCCGTCACGCAGAAGTAGATGCGCAGGTCCGGCCCGGCCGAGGGCAGGGGCGCGATCTCCAGGCGCACCGAGCCCTGTTCCGTGAACTTGAGCGCGTTGCCCACCAGGTTGAAGAGCACCTGCCTGAGCCGGGCCGCGTCGCAGACCACCGGGTTGGGCAGGGCCGGGTCCAGGTCCAGGGTCAGGGTCACGCGGTTTTCCCGGATATGGCTGGTGAACGAGCCGAAGACCTGGCGGGCCAGGTCCTCCAGGTCGCAGACCGTGGGCCGCAGGGTCAGGCGTCCGGCCTGGAGGCGGCTCAGGTCCAGGATGTCGTTGATCACCGTGAGCAGGTGGCGGCTGGAGTCCTGGGCCGTCTCGGCGTAGAAGGCCTGCTCCGGGTCCAGGCGGGTGGCCCGCAGGAGCTGGATCATGCCGATGACCCCGTTGAGCGGGGTGCGGATCTCGTGGCTCATGTTGGCCAGGAATTCGCTCTTGGCCCGGCTGGCGGCCTCGGCGGCCTCCTTGGCCCGGAGCAGGGCCTCCTCGGCGGTCTGGCGCGCGGTGACGTCCACGAACACGGCCTGGGCCGCGGGCCGGCCCTGGTAGTCCACCATGGCCGTGAGCAGGTCCACGTCGATGACCTCGTTGTCCAGGCGCAGGAAGCGCTGGCGCATGAGCGGGGCGTCGCCCCTCTTGGCATAGACCTGCTCCATGCGCTCGCGGGACAGGTTCCGGCCCTCGGGGTGGATGATGGCCAGGGCGTCCAGGCCCACCAGGGCCTCGGCCGAGGGCGCGGCCAGGGTCCGGGCCGCGGCCGGGTTGGCGAAGACCACGCGGCCCTCGCTGTGCACCAGGATGGGCAGGGGCGAGAAGTCCACCAGCTGGCGGTAGCGGCGCTCGCTCTCCTGCAGGGCCAGGGCCTGGGTCTCCATCTCGGTGATGTCCAGGTTCATGCCGAGCACGCCGCGGATCCCCTCCTCGTCGCGGATCGGGGCCACCACGTTGTGGAACAGCCGCTTCTGGCCGTTGCGCGGGCTCAGGGTCACGTCGCCCTGGACCGTGTCGCCCAAAAGGGCCTGGCGGTTGTTCTCGCGCCACACGGCCAGGGTGGCCTCGTCGAAGCGGGAGTCCTCCGGGTCCGAGCCGCGCAGGTCGCCCCAGAAATCCATGGAGCGGTCGCTCTGGAGGATGACCCGGCCGTCCAGGTCGCGGGCCCAGAAGTCCACGGGCAGGCTCTTGATCATGGTCCGCAGCAGGGCCTCGCTCTGGAGCAGGGCCTCGCGGTCGGCCACCTGCTGGGACACGTCGGCGTGGGTCCCGGCCATGCGCAGGGGCCGGCCCCCGGCGTCCCGGGCCACGACCTTGCCGCGGTCCAGGACGTGCCGCCAGGAGCCGTCCGCGGCGCGCATCCGGAAGGTGGCCTCGTAGGCCGGGGCCCGGCCCTCCAGGTGGTCGCGCAGCAGGGCCTCGGTGGCTGGAAAGTCCGCGGGGTGCACGAGCCCGCGCCAGGTGTCGAAGGTCACGGGGAAGGCGTCCGGGGCGTAGCCCAGCATGGAGAGCCAGCGTTCTCCGGTGAGCACCCGGCCCGAGGGGATGTCCCAGTCCCAGATGGCGTCCGTGGAGCCCTCCAGGGCCAGGGCCAGGCGCTCCTCGCTTTCGCGCAGGGCCTCCTCGGCCCGGCGGCGCTCGGTCACGTCCCGGGTCAGGCCGAAGACCAGGGTCGGGGCCCCGTCCGGGCCCCGGATCGCGCCGCCGTGCACGCAGACCCGGCGCTGCTCGTTGTCCGAGAACCGGCGGATGCGGAACTCCACCTCGTAGGGCGTGCAGTTCTCCCGGGCCTGGTCAAAGATCGCGGCCACCCGCGCGCGGTCCTCGGGCAGGATGAGCTCCTTGAGCTGGTCCAGGTTGAAGGGCTGGTCCGGGGTCAGGCCGTGGATGCGCCGGAACCCCGAGGACAGGGTCAGCGCCCCGGTGCGCAGGTCCAGGGTGTGGCCGCCGAGGTTGGCGATCTCCTCGGCAGCGGCCAGCCGGGCCTCCAGTTCGGCGATGCGCGCCCTGGCGGCCTGAAGTTCGGCGTCGTGTCCTGCTGGTTTCCGCATGGCCTGTTCCGTGTCCCGGCAAAAGAAGGCGGGAACAGGATGAGCCTAGCCCAACCGGGCCCGGGGCAGAAGGGGGGCGGAATGATAATCATGCCCGGCCCGGGAGGTCGGCGCGGGCCAGGAAAAAGGCCCCGTGCGGGGCCTTGTGGCGGCTAGAGGCGGGGGCTCTTGGCCAGGCGGCTGGATTCGCAGAACGTGAGGAACTTCCGGGCCTCCTTGAAGTCCGGATTGATCGCCAGGGCCTGCTGGAGATGCTTGACGCAGGTCTCCTTGTCGCCCTTGTCGAAGTGCACCCGGGCGATGTTGAAGAACACGTGCTCGTCGTGGTCGTTGAACACCAGGGCCTGGTGGTAGAAGCGCAGGGACTCGTCGAAGTGGCCGTTCTTGCGCAGGTTGATGCCGAAGGAGTTGAAGCGCTCGCGCTGCTCCTCCTGGAAGGCCTCGGACAGGCCCATGAGGGTGTCCACCACCTTCTTGAGCTTCACGAATTCCTTCTGCTCGGAATAGACCTCGCCCAGGCCGAAGTTGGCCCGCACGTTCATCTCGTCGATCATGAGCGCCTTGAGGAACTCGCGCTCGGCCTGGTCCAGGTCCCCGGCCTTGAAGTGCTCCTCGCCCGCGGCCAGCTTGCGGGCCAGGGTCTTCAACGCGGGCACGGTGTGGGTTTTGTAGTAGGTGGGCTCGGGCGTGTAGTTCTTGAGGAAGTCCAGCTCCGGGACCTCCTTGCGGATGCCCGAGGGCACGTGATGGATGTTCAGGGGCTGGACCTCGTAGTGCTCCGGGGCCAGCAGCCGCACGTACCAGTAGGTGGTCTGGATCTGCTTCTTGGCGGTGCCGCCCATGCCGGCGGCCTCTTCGGTTTCCAGCGAATAGACGCCGAGGATCTGGGGGAAGTCTTGAGTGGGCACAACGCCTCCCTGGGTCCCGGGTTGAGGTGGATAACAGTCTGAAGATACCCAGCAAGGGGCCCATTTGGCAACAAAATCAAGCTTGGGCCGCGAATCGAGCCGGGGCGGGGAAAAGACCTCCGGCGAACAAAGGCTACCCGCGTTTGGCGCGCTTTCCGGGCTCCCGCAGCAGCGCCAGGTGCCGGGGCAGGAGCTTTTTCAGGTCATAGTGCCGGAGCACGGTTTCCCGGGCCTTGGTCCGCAGGCCCGCGTATTTCTCGCGGCCCTCCAGGGCCTCCACGATGCGCGCCGCGATGGCCGCGGGCCGGGTCAGGTCCGTGAGCAGGCCGTTGACCCCGTGGCGCAGGACCTCGCGCACCGGCCCGGTGTCCGAGGCCACGGTCAGGCAGCCGCAGGACAGGGCCTCCAGGAAGGACCAGGAGAGCACGAAGGGCCGGGTGAGATAGACGTGCACCGTGCTGGCCTGCAGGAGCCTGCGGTAGTGGCCGTAGGGCAGGGGCCCGGTGAAGTGGATGCGGGCCGGGTCGGGCTTGAGCTTTTCCAGGACCGCCTGCTTCCAGGTCTTGCCCTTGGCCGGGGGCGGGCCGTAGCAGGCCCGGTCCTCGCCGGCCACCACCACGTGGCAGCCGGGCCGGGCCCGGGTGACCTCCACCGCGGCCTCCATGAACTGCGGGAAGCCCCGGTAGGGCTCCATGCCCCGGGTGGCGTAGGTCACGATCTCGGCGGCCCCGGAGAGGTCCAGGCCGGGCAGCACCAGGGGGCTTCCAGGGTCCGGCCGGAAGAACTCCGTGTCCACCCCGTCGTGGAGGATGGTCAGCTTGGCCCGCAGCTCGGGTGGGAACTGGGAGGCCTGCCAGCGCGTGGGGCAGATCCCCAGGTGGCAGCGCTCCAGGTCCATGAGGATGGGCAGGTTGCGGGCGCGCATCTGGGCCCGGGCCTCGGTGCTCAGGGTCTGGCCGCCGAAGCCGGCGTCGGCCCCGTCCGGGTCGTAGAACCACTCCAGGTAGCGCAGCTGGCGGGCCTGGGGAAAGACCTCCGGCAGGAACAGGGTCGGGCCCCAGCCCGAGTGGCCGTAGACCACGTCCGGCGCGAACCCCTGGGTCCGCAGGGCCTGGGCCGCCTGGAGCGCGCCCGCGGCCTTGCGCATGCACTCCTCCATGTTCCGGGCCAGGGGGTGGACGCCCCGGGCGGGTTCGCCGTCGGCCGCGAACACGGCCTTGCGCACCCCCGGGATCTCCCACTCGGGCCGGGCGTTCATGGTGGCGAAGACCACCTCGTTGGCCGGGTCCCGGCCCAGGGAGTAGCAGAGGTGCCGGAACTGGGCCGGGAAGTTCGAGTGCACGAAGAGGCAGCGCATGGACCCCCTTAGCCTGAAAGCGGAAAGGCTTGCAACGCGATGTCCCGGGGCCCTGGTATGATATCTTGCAGGGGATTCCTGGACAGGGCAGCGGAAATATGGTTTGTCCCCAGGGAGGGCGCGGGGGGCCGGGGGAAAATGGCCGTGGCGGGCCTTAACCCGGAAGCCCCTCCGGCCGATACGGCTGTAATCAACCACTCCCTGCGGGCAAGGAGACCCGGCCTATGCGTATCTCCATCCTCACCAAGATCCTCGTCATGGTCGTGCTGGCCGTGGCCGTGACCAGCGCGGGCGTGTATTCCACGGCCCGCTACTTCGTGCACCAAGGCTTCTCCCACGAGGCCATCGAGGGCATCAAGGCCCTGCAGGTGGTCGTGGCCAAGGAAATCCAGGACCAGAAGGACAAGTTCCTCCAGCAGGGCGAGATCCTGGCCGAGAACCACGAGTTCCAGGAGGCCTTCAAGTCCCGCGACCTGGCCGTGCTCAAGCCCCTGGTCAAGAAATTCATGGAGCGCAACAAGGCCGAGTTCATCACCGTGGCCGACACCGAGGGCAAGGTGGTGGTCCGGGCCCACTCGGACAAGACCGGTGACAGCGTGCTCTCCCAGGTCAACGTGCAGAAGGCCCTCAAGGGCGAGCTCAACGTGGGCATCGAGCCCGGCACGGTGGTCAAGTTCTCCCTGCGCGTGGGCGCGCCCATCAAGATCGACGGCCAGGTGGCCGGCTCGGTGAGCATCGGCGTCTCCCTGTCCACGGACGAGTTCGTGGACTCCATCAAGGGCTACACCGGCGTGGAAGTGACCGTGTTCGAGAAGGACACCCGCGTGGCCACGACCATCGTGCGCGAGGGCAAGCGGGCCGTGGGCACCAAGATGGACAACCCCAAGGTCCTCGAGACCGTGCTCGAGAAGGGCGAACTCTTCCTCAACGAGAACACCATCCTGGGCCGGCGCTACCAGACCGCCTACTGGCCCATCTTCGACCCCGCGGGCAAGGTGGCGGGCATGTGGTTCATCGGCCAGCCCATGACCGCGGTGGAGAAGGCTGAGAGCGAGATCAACATCTCCACCCTGGTGGCCTCGGCGATCATCGCGCTCATCATGGTCGGCCTGGGCCTGGGCTTCTCCCTGTCCCTGGCCCGGCCGCTCAAGCGCACCACGGAGTTCGCCGCCAAGGTGGCCCAGGGCGCGCTCAACGAGGAGCTCAAGATCGCGCGCAACGACGAGATCGGCACCCTGGCCGAGGCCCTGCGCAGCATGGTGGCCAACCTCAAGGACAAGATCGGCCAGGCCGAGGCCAAGAGCCGCGAGGCCGAGGACAAGACCCGCCAGGCCGAAAGCGCCACCAGGGCCGCGGACGAGGCCCGCAAAGAGGCCGAGAGCGCCAAGCGCGAAGGCATGCTCGACGCGGCCCAGCGCATCGAGACCATCGTGGAGCGGGTGACCTCGGCCTCCGAGGAGCTGGCCGCCCAGATCGAGGAATCCAGCCGCGGCACCGAGGTCCAGCGTGAGCGCACCTCGGAGTCGGCCACGGCCATGGAGCAGATGAACGCCTCGGTCATCGAGGTGGCCCGCAACGCCTCCGAGGCCGCGGGCAACGCCGACCAGGCCCGGGACGAGGCCCAGCGCGGGGCCAAGGTGGTCGAGAACGTCATCGCGGCCATCGGCGAGGTCCGGCGGCGCACCGAGAGCATGAAGGAGAGCCTGGGCGGCCTGGGCGAGCAGGCCAAGGGCATCGGCCGGATCATGAACGTGATCACGGACATCGCGGACCAGACCAACCTGCTGGCGCTCAACGCGGCCATCGAGGCGGCCCGCGCGGGCGACGCCGGACGCGGCTTCGCCGTGGTGGCCGACGAGGTCCGCAAACTGGCCGAGAAGACCATGGCCGCCACCAAGGAAGTGGGCGAGGCCGTGGCCGGAATCCAGACCGGCACCCAGCAGAACATCAAGAGCATGGACGACTCCGGGGCCGCGGTGAGCCGCAGCACGGACCTGGCCGGAGAGGCCGGGCAGTCGCTCAAGAACATCGTGGAGCAGGTGGAGTCCACGGCCGACCAGGTGCGGGCCATCGCCACGGCCAGCGAACAGCAGTCCGCGGCCAGCGAGCAGATCAGCCGGGGCACCGAGGAGGTCAACCGCATCGCCGCCGAGACGGCCCAGGCCATGAACCAGTCGGCCCAGGCCGTGAGCGAGCTGGCGGCCCTGTCCCAGGAGCTCCAGCGGCTGGTGGACGAGCTCAAGCGCGGCTGATCCGGCCGGACAACGGAAATGAAGCGGCGGCGGTCCTTGCGGGCCGCCGCCTTTTTTCCGGGTGCGGCCGCCCCGGTCCGGGGCAACCGGGAGGGGGGAGCGCCGGGACGGCCGCGCGGGGAAGGGATCTTCCTCTGGCCTGAGCCTAGCCCAGTCGTGTTACGGGAATATGACGGACCGGCTTCGCCGGTTTCCGGAAAGGCGAAAAGGCGGGGGAGCGTCCGGCCTTTCCGTGAAGGGGGCGCAGCCCCTCCTCGGCGGGCCGTTCAAAAACCGTGGGGGCGAGGCGCGAAAAAACCGCAAGGCCGACGCGTATCGCCAAAACGCGAGGGGTTGCGGTTGTTGCAGCAACGCGGCCAGCGCGGCTTTTTCAACGGTCTGCTAGCCGCCGGGCTGGGGCTCGGATTCGGGCCGCAGGGGAGAGTCCCGCCACAGCCCCAGGCCCACGGCCCGGGCCTGCTGCTCGTCATTGAGCCAGGCGCGGCACACGCCCTGCACGCAGCGGGGCCAGTCCACCCAGGCCCGGCCCAGGCGGACCATCTCGCGGCTCAGGTCCTGGAGGTCCAGGAGCACGTGGCCGGTCTGGCGCGAGCCCCCGCCGGAGAGCGGGAGCACGTCCACGTCCCGGCCCCGGGTGAGCTCGTCCAGGGCCTGGCGCGCGGCCTGGCCCTCGGGCTCGGCCGGCCCCGGGGCCTCGATGCCGTAGAGCCGGACCAGGACCTCGTCCCCGTCCGGGCCGTGCACCAGCAGGGCGTCGCCCGAGGCGGCCTCCTGCACCCGGCCGGTCCAGGACCAGGCGGGCGCGGCCGCGCACAGCGCGAGCATCAGGGCGACGAGGATCTTCATGCGGGCTCCGGGCCGTTGTCGGCCCGCCCCCATCTAGCCCCGCCTGCGGAAAAAAGGCAAGGGTTTCCTATGGTTCCTTGTCCGCGGCCTGCTGGCAGTCCACGCAGCGGCTGACCCCGGGCATGGCGGCCAGGCGCTTCTTGGGGATGGGCTCCCCGCAGTCGCGGCAGCAGGCCTTGCCGTCGATGTATTCCGGCCCCTCGCCCTCGCGGCGGTGGACCACCAGGGAGATGGCCGCGGCCACCTCGCGTTCCTGAACAAGCTGAGCCATGTCCGCGTCGTCGGCCATGACAACCTCCTTGTTCCGCGCCGGGAAACGAAAAGGGGGCCGGATTGACCCGGTCCCCTGGAAACGGCGCGTGTGCTCCGGCCAATGCGGCCGGGAGCGCGGGATATAGTCATCCCGGGCCCGGGCTGTCAAGCCCCGATCGTCACGTCCCCGGGGCAGCCCCCGGGAGCTGTGCACCGGTCATCGCGCGGCGGCTGTCCCACCTCACCGCGGCATGAGCGCGAACACGCCCCAGCCGAGGTATTCACGGGTGTACGTGGCGTGGCGTTCGGGCGCCGAGGTCAGTTCGGCCCGGACCTCTTTCGCCAAGTCATCGCCGGGATTCGTTTCGAGCCACCGGCGCATGGTGAGCCACTTGGCCGCCTCGTACCTGTCCCAGCCGTCTTGGTCCGCCAGGACCATTTCCACGACGTCGCAGCCGAGGCTGCCGAACGAGGCGAGAAGTTCCGGAAGCAAGAGAAAGTCCGCGATGGAACAGGCGTGGCAGCCCTTGGCGACCTCCTCTGTCGGCGGCAATCGCAGCCAGTAGGGCTCGCCGATGAGGATGATCCCTCCCGCGCGGAGACTCTGAGCCAGAAGCGCGATGGTGCCGGCGACTCCCCCGCCGATCCAGGTGGCGCCGACACAGGCCGCCACATCGACCTTTTCGCCGGCGACGTGGCCGGCAGCGTCTCCATGGATGAACTCGACCCGGTCAGCGACGCCCAGTTCGTCAGCGCGGCGTTTCGCCTGTTCGGTGAACAACCGGCTCATGTCGATGCCAATGCCGGTGATTCCGTAATCGCGCGCCCAGGTACAGAGCATCTCGCCCGAACCGCTGCCGAGGTCGAGCACACGGGCCCCTGGCTCCAAACGCAACGCCGCGCCGAGAGCGGCCAGCTTTTCCGGTGTGAATGGATTGTGGATGCGATGAGCACTTTCGGAAATGGTGAATATCCGTGGAATGTCCACTGCGGAAACTCCTTTGTACGCATGGCGTTGCGCCCCGGTCCCCTGGAAACGGCGCGTGTGCCCCGGCCAATGCGGCCGGGAGCGCGGGAGATACGCATCCCGAGCCCGGCCGCCCCGGCAGGACGTTGAAAATTCCGCGCCGGCCGCGTGGCCGCGCGGTTTTTGAACGGGCTAGGGGATCACGGCCACGGCTTCCACTTCGACGAGAAAGCCGCCCACCAGCCCGCCCGCGGCCAGCATGGTGAGCGCGGGCCGGATCTCGGAAAAGACCTCGCCGTGGGCCTTGCCCGCGTCGTCGAAGTCCTTGATGTCGGCCAGGAAGACCCGGGTGCGGACCACGTCCTCGATTTTGGCCCCGGCCTTTTCCAGGGCCGCCTTGATGATCGAGAGGGCCTGCCTGGTCTGGGCATAGGCCCCGTCGGGCGCGCTGCCGTCCGGGTTCACGCCCACGGTGCCCGAGACATAGACCGTGTTCCCGGCGCGCACGGCCCGGGAATAGCCGATGACCGGCTCCCACTTGGAACCCGAGGAAATGAGCTGCTGCTTGCCCATGCAGGGCCTCCTTCAAAAAACGTATCGCCGAGGGCTAGGGCATGGGGAGGCCCCGTGTCAAGGAGAGGGGCCGGAATCCGGGCAGGAACCCCGGAAGGGTCGGCGCGGCGGGCCCGGCCAGGGGCTTGACGGGCGATGCAATATCGTATTTTCTATGCAAATCCGGAAAAATGTGCGGGTACTCACATCCAGAAGGGAGGGGAGGACCATGCGGACACGGACCTGGATTCTCGGGATTCTGGCGCTGGTGTTTTTGGCTGCGGGCTGTCCCATCAACAAGACCGGCCCGTGGTGCCGGTACGGCGGGGGCGCACCCTTGCCCCCGTGCCCGGGGAAAGACCCTTTCCCGGACGCGAACGCCTGCTATTGCTATAGCAGACCCGAGGCGGGTCCGGAGAAGGGGCAGGAGAAGGGGTCGCTGCAGCGGGACTGGATCAAGGACAGGGACTACTGGACCTTGGAACGCTCCGACGCCCGGCTCCTGCACCGCCCCGAGGCCTTTGCGCAGGAGATCGGGCAGCTGCAAAAGCGGGGCAAGCTCCGCATCGGCCTGGCCCTGTCCGGCGGGGGGTTGCGCTCCAACGCCTTCCAGGCCGGGTTCATGAGCGGGCTCCAGCAGATCGGCTTCCTGGAGAAGGTGGGGCACATCTCGGCCGTATCCGGTGGGCTCTGGGCGGCCGCGGCCTACAAGGCCTCGTCCCTCTGCCCGCAGCAGTACTTCTCGGCCCTGGACGAGGTGGTGCGCGACGAGGCGCAGTTCTTTGACTGTGAGGACTTCTCCCCGGTGCCTGAGCGGCGCGAATGCGGCGAAAGCGACCCCCTCCGGCTCCTGCCCAACTCCTATTCCCAGGTCTTTACCGAGGCCAAGAAGCACCTGGAGCTGGTGGACCTGAACAAGGGCTATACCTGCCGCGAGGGCTGGCGCAGGATGCTTGTGCGCCAGTTCCTCACCGTGAACAAGGACCAAGCCTCCGGGGGCTCCCGCGGCGTCTTTGACCGGCCCCTGTCCGAGGTGGAGACCAAGGACCCCTACCAGAAGCCCATCCTCATCCTCAACGGGACCCACGACACCAGGGACTCGTCCCAGGAACAGCCGCTGCTGGCCGCGCAGCAGGGCGAAGGCAAGACCTGGGGCCGCTTGAACATGCCCTTTGAGATGACGGCGTTCAGCATCGGGACCATTGTGGACTGCGGTACCCAGACCCGGGCGGGCCTGCCCCCGGACAAGACCCGGGAGCCTTCGATTCCCTGGCGGTCGGACTACTGCACCAAACCGGCCGGGGAATATCCCGCGCGTTTTCTGGTTCTGAAAGAGAAGGGCTACTGCCCGCTGTCCCTGTCCCACGCCATGGCCATGGCCAGCGCGGTGATCCCGGCGGAGTACACCATGGCCATGGACTGGCCCGTGCCCATCCACGAGGAGGGCGCGCTGGCCAACGCGGACTGCGGCCCGTACCCGCACACCACCCTGGCCGACCAGGGACCGGCAGGCATGCCCGGGATGCCTGGGGTGGCCGCCCCGCCCGGCTGCAAGGGTCTGACCCTGGAGGGACGCTGCACGGACTTCCGGGCCAGGTACATCGTCTCAGACGGTGGGCACAGCGAGAACCTGGGGGCCCTGGCCCTGATGGAGCGCGGCGTGGACCTGCTCATCATCTCCGACGATGGGTATGATCCCAAGCGGGAGTTCGGGGACTATGGCACCCTGAAGAAACAGGCCGCCACCCTGCTCGGCGTGCAGCACATGGCGATACACTACGAGGACGACGGGCTCCTGCCGCACGCGGGCATGAAGGACAATGAGATGAGGGAGCGCACCGAGCGGCTGCACAAGAAGGGCGAAAAGGAGGGGGAGTGCGTTTTTTTCGGATCCTGGCAGGACCCAGGCGCCACGGGCGCCGTACACCTGCTCAAGCCGTTTCTCTACGTGCGCGTGCCCGAGAGCGTGCAGGGCTTCCTCAAGTGGCTGCTCCGGGAGGAGAACAAGGAGTACCGCTACATTTACAACTACATCGTGTTCAACTGGCTGAGCTTCCCCGACGACGGCACCCTTGCGGCCTCCTACAGCCGCAAGCTCATGTTCGCCCACTACCTGCTGGGGAAATACATCGCTGTCGAGGAGCTGAAGCCCTACTTGGATATCCATGGCCGGCTGACGGACTCCTGGTGACAATCGTGCGACACCTGCCGGGCTCCGGGAATCCGCGCTCCACGGGCCTGGACTCCGGGATGCCCCGGGGCTAGACTGGCGGGGCAGCGACACCCCTGAACCAAGGAGGCGGCAATGGCGAAGAAAAAGATCCTCATGCTCGTGGGGGACTTTGTGGAGGACTACGAGGTCATGGTCCCGTTCCAGATGCTCCTCATGGTGGGCCACGAGGTCCACGCCGTGTGCCCGGGCAAGAAGGCCGGGGAGACCGTGGCCACCGCGGTGCACGATTTCGAGGGCCACCAGACCTACAGCGAGAAGCCCGGGCACCGCTTCGCCCTGAACGCGGACTTCGATGCGGTCAAGGCCGGGGACTATGACGCCCTGGTCATTCCCGGCGGCCGGGCCCCGGAATACATCCGCCTGGACAAGAAGGTCATCGAGATCGTCAAGGCCATGGCCGCGGCCAAGAAGCCCATCGCGGCCATCTGCCACGGCCAGCAGGTCCTGGTGGCCGCGGGCGTGGTGGGCGGCCGCACCTGCATGGCCTACCCCGCGGTGCAGCCGGACATCGAGGGCGCGGGCGGCTCCTACGTGGGCCCCAACGCCACCTTCTCCAACGCGGTGGTGGACGGCAACCTGGTGACCGCCCCGGCCTGGCCCGCGCACCCGGAATGGATGCGCAAGTTCCTGGAGGTGCTGGGCTCCACGATCAAGCCGTAGAAACGGCGCGTAGCGTTGGAAACAGAGGCCGCCGCAAGGCGGCCTTTTTCATGCGCTCCGGGTGGAGCCCAGGCCGCGCCAGGTGACCGCCAGGAGCACCACGGCCCCGCCCGCGAGCGCCCAGGGCCCGGGAATCTCGCCCAGGCCCAGGGCCACCCAGAGCGGGTTGAGCACGGGCTCGAGGGTCATGACCAGGATGGCGGTGAGGGCCCGGGCCCGGCGGATGGCCCAGGCGTACAGGGCCAGGGACAGGCCCTGCTGGACCACGCCCAGGTAGAACAGCCCGGCCAGGGAGCCCGGCCCGGGCAGGGCCGCGCCCGCGATCCAGGGCAGGCAGAGGAGCGCGGCCAGGGCATGGCCCAGGAAGGCCGTGGCCAGGGGCGAGGCGTCCTTTTCCGCGCGCATGGCCAGGGTGAACCCGGCATAGGCCAGGCCCGTGCCGCAGGCCAGGACATTGCCCCAGAGCCCGCCCGCGGAGAGCCGGTCCAGGAAAAAGAGCACCATGCCGCCGCAGACCGCGGCCACGAATCCCCAGTCGCCCGGCCGCGTGGGCTCGCCCAGGAGCCGGGGCGCGGCCAGGGCCACCCAGAGCGGCGCGGTGTAGGCCAGGAGGATGGCGTTGGCCGCGGTGGTCAGCCGGGTGGCGGCCACGTTGGTCACGAGCATGAGGGCATAGGCCAGGCCGCCCAGGACCTGGGCCCGGGAAAAGGTCAGGCCCAGCCTGCCCCGGGCCAGGGCCAAAAGCGTCAGGCAGGCCAGGCCGCTGCGGATTCCTGCGATGTACAGGGCGGGCGCGTCCACCAGCTTGATGGCCAGGCCGCCGGAACTCCAGATGAGCGCGGTGGCGGCCAGGGCGATCAGGGCGGACCTGTCCGGCTTCACCGGCCACCCTTCTTGTGCCTTTCCGTGAAGGTCCCGGAGGGACCCCGCAGGGCCCGCAGGGCCCAGAGCGGGATCACGGCCCCGGCCAGGGCCAGGACCCCGATGAAGGCGATCTTGAACCCGCCGCCCAGGGACACCGCCTCCATGGCCAGGGCGCCCAGGAGGAAGTTGGCGCAGGTCATGAAGGCCGAGGCCGCGCCCACGTCCGAGGGCACATGGTCCAGGATCATGCTGTTGCTGATGGGCCGGTTCATGCCCAGGAAGAAGGACACCGTGAACATGGGCAGGGCGAAGGCCGCCGGGCTCGCGCCGTTCAGGACCAGCATGGCCAGGGCCCCGAGCAGGATTCCGGCCAGGGACACGTGCAGGATGGTCCGCGAGGCGATGCCCACGCACAGCCGCGAGGCCAGGAACGACCCGGCCATGAGCCCCAGGGCGTTGAACCCGAAGAACAGGCCGAAGGCCTGCTCGCCCACCTCGAAGCCCGCGATGTAGATGTCCGCCGAGCCGCCGATGAAGGCGTAGAAGCCCGTGGCCATGAAGGCGAAGGCCAGGGCCAGGACCAGGAACGGGCCGTTCTTCAGGAGCACGCCGTAGCGCCGGAACACGGCCACCAGCCCGCCGGAGCTGCGCTCGAACGCGGGCTCGGCCAGCCGCAGCCCGCCGTAGAGCGCGGGCAGGGCCGAGAGGGCCTGGAGCAGGAAGATGGCCCGCCAGGAGACCACCTTGAGCAGGAAGCCGCCGATCATGGGCGCGACCATGGGGCAGAGCGGCACGATGACCCCGATCCAGGCCAGGGCCTTCTGCCGGGCGTGGCCGGAGTAGAGGTCCTTGGCCAGGGCCAGGGCCAGGGTGGCGGCGGCGGCCGCGCCCGCGGCCTGGAGCATCCGGGCGGCCACCAGCTGGGCCAGGGACTGGGCCCCGGCGCAGGCCAGGCTGCCGGCCACGTAGCAGACGATGCCCGCCAGGAGCACGGGCTTGCGGCCGAAGCGGTCCGAGAGCGGTCCGTGGACGAGCAGGAACAGGCTGAAGCAGAGGAAGAACAGGGACAGGGACAGGTTGGCCTCGGCCAGGCTCACGCCCCAGAGGGACTGGAGCGCGGGGATGGCGGGCAAATACATGTCCGTGGACAGGGCCGGGAACGCGGCCAAAAGGATGATCAGCACGAGATGGGGCATGGGCCGGGAGTCCGTGAAGGGCAAGGGTTGCGGCGCAAGCGCCGGGTGCGCAGAACATAGAGCAGACCCGGCAAAGGTCAAGGGGAATAAAAAGCCCCGGCCCGGCGCGGAACCTGATCCAGGATTATCATTTTCCTTTTTTCCGGAGGGGATGTTATCCTGGCGCAGGAGTTTCCCATGACCGACCAGCCCGAAGCCCAGGACAGCAGACGCCAGACCGTGCTCGTGGTCCTGGCCGCCTGCGGCCTGACCGTGACGGTCCTGGTCCTGGCCACGGCCATGGCCGTGGCCAGCTACCGCGCCACCATGGACGTCGCCCGCCAGAACGCCCGCTTCGTGTCCAGCCTGGTGGCCGGGCAGATGAGCATGGTGCTCCTGGACATCGAGGACAGCCTGGAGGAGATGGGCCGGCTCCTGGGGGTCCTCCCGGACCATGGCTTCGGGGACCACGACCGCCAGCTGTGCTCCCTGCTCAGCGCGCTCCAGAAGGAGCGGCCCTATATCCGCGGCCTGTTCCTCACCGACCCCAAGGGCCGGATCACGGACTGGACCAGCGACGGCGAGCCCCCGGACGTGTCCCGGCGGGACTATGTCCTGGCCCACCAGTCCGGGGTGCGCGGGATCTTCGTGGGCGCGCCCGTGGTCAACCTGCGCCAGCCCGGGGACTGGGTCTTCGGGATCAGCCTGGGCCTGCGCAACGAGGCCGGGGAGCTCACGAGCATCGCCGTGGCCCTGGTGGGCCTGGACCCCCTGCTGGAGGTCTTCCGCAACCTGGACCTGCCGCCCGGCGTGGGCATCGTGGTCGCGAACCTGGACGGCCACATCTACATCCACGCCCCGGGCCAGGAGCGCCACGTGGGCCGCAGGGCCGCGGGCATGGACGCGTACCTCCGCGACAGGGTCCGGAGCGGCACGTACGTGGGGCCCTCGCCGCTCACCGGCGAGGAGGTGGTGGCCGGGAGCACCCGGGTGAGCCGCTACCCCCTGCTGGCCTTTGCGGGCTTCCGGCTGGAGCAGGTCCTGGCCTCCTGGCGGCGGCAGGCCCTGGTTTACGGCGGGGCCGCCCTGGCCCTGGTGCTGGTGGCCGGGGGCCTGTCCGTGCTCCTGGTGCGCGGCCAGATGCGGCTCTCCCGCCAGGGCCGCCAGCTGGCCCTGCTGGCCTCAACCGATTCGCTCACCGGCGCGCTGAACCGCCGCGCCTTCCTGGCCGCGGCCCAGCGGGAGTTCTCGCGGGTCAAGCGCTACGGCGGGGAACTCTCCTGCGTGGCCATCGACCTGGACCACTTCAAGTCCATCAACGACACCTTTGGCCACGCCGCCGGGGACCTGGCCCTCACGGCCGTGGCCGGGCTGGTGCGCTCCCGGCTGCGCAGCCCGGACCTGTTCTGCCGCTTCGGCGGGGAGGAGTTCACCCTGCTCCTGCCGGGCACGGACCTGGACGGCGCAACGGCCCTGGCCGAGGCCCTGCGCGCGGGCCTGGCCAGGCTGGAGCTGGATCTGGAGGGCGTCTGCTTCACGCTCACGGGCAGCTTCGGGGTGGCCGCCATCCTGGTTGCGGACGCGGCGGTGGAGGAGCTCCTGGGCCGGGCCGACCAGGCCCTGTACCAGGCCAAGGAGGACGGCCGGGACCGCGTGCGCCAGGCGCCCCTGCCCGAGAACTGGAGCCGCACGGCCTGAGGCGCTTGCGCCCGGGCCGCGCCACGGCTATCAGGAAGCATTCTGTTCCCCGACGATCCTCTCCAACCGAGGTGGAGCATGGCGGAAGCGGCCCGGCAGCGCATGTTTTTCGTGGACAACCTGCGGCTGGCCATGATCGTGCTCGTGGTCCTGGTGCATGCCGGGGTCACCGAGAGCGGCCTGGGCAGCTGGTACTTCATCGACCCCGCGCCCAGGGGCCCGCTTTCGCTCCTGGCCCTGACCCTGTTCCAGGCCGGGTGCCAGTCCTTTTTCATGGGCCTGCTGTTCCTTTTGGCCGGGTATTTCGCCCGGGCCTCGCTCCTGAAAAAGGGCGGCTGGGAGTTCAGCCTGGGCCGCCTCGTGCGCCTGGGCCTGCCCGCGCTGTTCTACATGGCCGTGCTCCAGCCGGTCATCGTCTACTGGCTGGCCGACCTCGGCGGGATCCAGGAGCGCATGGGCTTCGGCGTGTTCCTGGCGGGCTACTTCACGAGCGCGCATTTCCTGGGCGGCAGCGGGCCCCTGTGGTTCGCCCTGGCCCTGCTGTTCTTCTGCCTGGTCTATGCCGGGGTCCACGGCCTGCGGCCCGTCCGCGACCCGGGCCCGGCCCGGCCGCTCACCGGACGCCTGGCCCTGGGGCTCATGCTGATCTGCTTCGCAGGCACCTTCCTGGTGCGGCTGAAATGGCCCATGGGCTCGGCGATCCTCAACATGCAGCTGCCCTATTTCACCCAGTACGTCGTGTTCTTCCTCTGGGGCCTGGCCGCGCACAAGAACGGCTGGCTCACGAGCCTGGACACCGGCCTGGCCCGGCGCTGCCTGGTCCTGGCCCTGCCCGGCTTCGTGATCCTGGGCTTCGTGATCTGGCCCGTGGTGAACAGTCCGGACGTGGCCGCGGCCCTGGTCCCGCACCGGGGGGGCTGGACCTGGCAGAGCGCGTTTCTCTGCGCCTGGGAAGCGGTCATGGGCGTGGCCCTGACCCTGGGGCTCCTGGGCCTGTTCCGCGAGCGCTGCAACAACACGAACCCGCTCCTGGGCGAGCTCACGGGCTCGGCCTTCGCGGTCTACGTGTTCCACGCGCCCCTAGTGGTGGTTCTGGGGCAGATGGTCGCGCCGCTGCAGGCCCCGGTCCTGGTCAAGTTCCTGGTCCTGGGGGCCCTGGCCCTGCCGGTGAGCTTCGGCGCGGCCTGGGTGGTGCGCCGGGTGCCGGTATTGAAGGAGCTGGTCAAGGCGTAGTGGGTTTGATTTGTACCAAAACCGAGGAGTTCGCCTGATACAAGAGAGTTTCGTAGTTGGTGCTGGCCCGAAAAGGATAAACAGATTTGTTGGGACGTGCGGGCCGTGAGCACGTGTTAGTAACAGTTGACTGTTATGTCGTTAACTAGGATATCAATTTCATGAAAATACCAACTCGCACGAAACCGCAGACTGGCGAGAGGAAATTCCCGTCCGCCGAAGAGTTTTGCACTTCAATCGGACTGTACGCTTCATATACTTTTATATGTGAAGGCGAAGTGACCAATGAACTTGTGAAGCTGTTGTATTTTGATGGAACGTTTGATTCGTTTTGCATTAAATGTAAGCAGCAATCAACATTTAAAATATTAAAAAAGGAGATTCCCCCCGAATATGATAGTGGCATATTTGGGAGAATGACGCGGCAAGATGGGCCAATTGATATAGCCGACGGCATTTACAAACTAATAGGGGCTTGTGCGCGCGACGATAGTCATAAAAACTATTATTTATTTTACGTTGGGTCTTTTACTGAAGCTGCAGAGAATGGTTCTACTGTTATAAAAAAGACAATCCAAAAAATCGGGCAATATCCTGCTTATGGTGATACTAGTGCTTACATCATAAAAAAATATTCTAAGCTTCTATCAGAAGGACAGCTTAGTGAATTTAATCGCGCAATTAAGCTAGCTTCTCACGATGTAGGTATTGGTGCATTTGTATATTTGCGAAGAATTTTTGAGAGCCTTGTTGAAGAGGCACATACATCTGCAAAAAATACTTTGCAAGGATGGGATGAAGAGCGATATCAAAAAGTACGAACAGCAGAGAAGATAAGAATGTTATCCGTAATGTTGCCAGATTTTTTAGTTACAAATACAGGCATGTATTCTTTGCTAAGTAAGGGGATACATGAATTCTCCGAAGAAGAGTGTTTAAGATATTTTCATGTATTACGTGTCGGGATAGAGATTGTCCTTGATGATAAGCTTCAACGTATTGAACAAAAAAGGAAAATTGAAGAGGCAGAACGTGCGCTGGGCAAAGCAATATCCGAATTAAAATAAATACGATTTTTGTGTTTCATAAGGATTGGTTCTTCGGATGAAAAAGGCGAGACCCTGCGGCCCCGCCTTTTTTTCCTTCTCGTCCCGACACAGCTCTTGCCGTCGCCCACCTGGCCGGGACCGCGTGCGCCCGGCGCGCTAGGTCTTGCGTTTTTTCTGGGCGAGGATGAACTCGGAGAATTCCTTGTCCGCGGTGAGGATGTGATCGCCCCACCAGTTCACCACGTATTCGTTGATGTGCTCGGCGCAGGTGAGGACAACCGCCGGGTCAGGGGTTTTGTTCTCGGAAAAATGCCCGTGGATCTCTTCGGTGAAGACCTGGAAGGAGGCCAGGAACTGGTCGTGGAGCCGGAGATGGGTGTAGAGTTTCGGATAGTTGTAGTCCAGGAGCAGGGCCTCCTCGGTGTGGAAGTGCTTGAACGCATACCCGCGCATTCTGTAGAGGATATGGATGAGCTCCTGGAGTTGTATCTTGGACCTGCGGCCGGTTTCGCAGAGCATGTTGGCCGTGAGGCAGATGTCGAAGAAGCCCCGGTGCTGCGTGTCGATGAGTTCGATGTTGAGCAGATAGTCCGGCTTCCACAGGTTGTTGAGACTGTCCATACTCCCCCCCCCTTGGTTTGGACCCCTGGGCGCGGTTCCGCTGCGCCCATTCAGGGAGCCGCTCTTTTCAGGAGAGGCCCATGCTTTTTTAGCATTGCGCGGGGTTTTTGCCTAGGCGGATTGGCGCAAAAAGCCCCCGGCGCAGGCCAGGGGCTTTTCTGGGTGCAGGGGGCGTTGCGGCGGAAGGAGCCTAGATGGCGGCTTCCCCGGTCTCGCCCGTGCGGATGCGCAGGACCTCGTCCACGGGCGAGACAAAGATCTTGCCGTCGCCCACCTGGCCGGTGTGCGCGGCCTTGGCCGCGGCCTTGACCACCTCGGCGGCGAGAGCGTCCTCCACCACCACCTCGAGCTTGACCTTGCCCACGAAGTCCACGCGGTACTCGGCCCCGCGATAGACCTCCTTGTGCCCGCCCTGGCGGCCGAAGCCCTTGACCTCGGAGGCGGTCATGCCCTTGACCCCGATGGCCCGCAGGGCCTCCTTCACGTCGTCCAGCTTGTGCGGCCGGGTGATGATCTCGATCTTCTTCATGGCGCGTCTCCTATTCGGTGTAGGCGGCTTCATTGTGTTCGGACACGTCCAGGCCCACGGTCTCGGCCTCGGGGCTCAAACGCAGGCCCAGGACGGCCTGCACGGCCTTGAGGATGAGCCAGCTGACGGCAAGGGCGTAGAGCCCCACGACTCCCACGGCCAGGGCCTGGATCCCGAGCTGGCCCGCATTGCCCGCGATGAGGCCGTCGGCGCCCGCCGGGTTCACGGCCTTGCTGGCCAGGACCCCGGCCAGGAGCGTGCCGAGCACCCCGCCCAGGCCGTGGATGCCCACCACGTCCAGGCTGTCGTCGAAGCGCAGGCGGGACTTGGTGAGCACGGCGAAATAGCAGCAGCATCCGGCAGCCAGGCCGATGATCACGGCCGAGTTGGGGCCCACGAACCCGGCGGCCGGGGTGATGGTGGCCAGCCCGGCCACGGCCCCGGAGGCCGCGCCCAGGGTGGTGGGCTTGCCCTGGTAGAACCACTCCATGGCCGTCCACATGGCCATGCCGGCCATGCCGCCCAGGTGCGTGGCCACGAAGGCCTGGGCCGCGATGGCGTCGGCGGCCAGGGCGCTCCCTGCGTTGAACCCGAACCAGCCGAACCACAAGAGGCCCGTGCCGAGCAGGGTCATGGGCAGGTTGTGCGGGAAGAACTGGCGCTTCTCGTGGTCCTTGCGCGGGCCGATGACCAGCACCGAGGCCAGGGCCGCGGCCCCGCAGGTGAGGTGCACCACCAGGCCCCCGGCGAAGTCCAGCACGCCGAGCTGCTTGAGCCAGCCGCCCGCGCCCCAGACCCAGTGGCAGACCGGGTTGTACACGAGCACGGTCCAGAGCAGGCTGAAGGCCAGGAAGCCCGGGAAGCGCACGCGCTCGGCGAACGCGCCGGCGATCAGCGCGGGCGTGATGACCGCGAACATGCACTGGTAGATCATGAACACCAGGTGCGGGATGGTCGCGGCGTAGTCCGGGTTGGGCGCGGGCCCCACGCCGCACAGCCCGGCCCAGGCCAGGGAGCCGATGAGGCCCCGCACGTCCGGGCCGAAGCTCATGGAGTAGCCGAGATAGACCCACTCCAGGCTGACCAGGGAGATCATGATGAAGCTCTGCATGAGCGTGCCGAGCACGTTCTTGCGGCGGACCATGCCGCCGTAGAACAGGGCCAGGCCCGGGGTCATGAGCAGCACGAGCGCGGCGCTGACGAGCACGAACGCGGTATCCCCAGCCTGAACCATGGGGCCTCCTCCCCGGCCCTGCCCGGGCCGCGGTCTGGGCGCTGGCGGGAGGCGCGATGAGCGCCCGGGAACCCTTGTACCCCGGGCGTTTTCCGCTTCCCGCCCGGGCCGACTGCAAAAAGGTCGGCCCGGAATCGCCGGTTTTTGGAAAAGATGTGGAATCCAGAGCGGTTGAGAGAAGACAAAAATGTCAGCTCAGTCCGCCCAGGGGCCAGCAGGTAGCAAAAACAGGGGCGCAAGGCAAGAAAACACTGGTCAATAAATAACAAAATTGGAAGAAAAGAGGCGGGGGATTTCTTGAAAAGGCAAGCATTCCGGCAGGTAATCAAAATTTACAGGGGGACCACAAAAAGGGAGGGGGAATCAGGGCCGCGTCCCAGGCCGGGAACCGCTCCGGAGCGCTTGACGCGCAAGAAAAAGCCCCGGGATCGCTCCAGGGGCTTTGTTGTCGTTGCGGGGCGTGGCCCTCAGCCGCGGGGCGCGGCGTACGGCGCGGGCAGCCAGGCATAGCCCTTGCCCCTGGCCCGCACCCTGCCCAGGCCCGGGAAGGGCAGGTGGGACCCGGCGATCCAGCAGGACTCCCTGGCCAGCCTCGGCAGGAGCGCCAGGCGCGTGGCCTTGGCCTGGGCCTGGTCCACGTCGAAGTCGATGGTCACCTCGGGCTGGGCGAACTGCACGGCCGAGCTGTGCACGATGTCGCCGAAGGCCAGCAGGCTCTGGCCCTGGGAGCGCACCCAGAAGCCGCAGTGGCCCGGGGTGTGGCCGGGCAGGGGCTCCACTGCGAGGCCCTCGGCCAGGGCCTCGGCCGGGGCGAACGGCTTCCACTTGCCCAGGGCCGAGTAGGCCGCGGCCAGGGAGCGCAGGGCCTGGATCGAGGCCTTGCGCTGCTCCGGGGCCGAGGCCAGGGTCGCGTCGGAAAGCCAGTATGCGGCCTCGGCGGCCGCGGGCCGCACCACGGCGCCCGGGAACAGCGGCCTGCCATCCGGGGCCATGAGGCCCAGGGCGTGGTCCGGGTGCATGTGGGTGAGCAGGATCAGGGTGATCTGCTCCGGGGCGTAGCCCGCGGCCTTGAGGTTCCCGGGCAAAAGCCCGGCCCGGGGCCCCAGGGCCGTGCCGCCGCCCGCGTCCACCAGGACGAGGTTCGTGCCGGTGTTCAGGAGAAAGGCGTTGATGGCGATGGGCTCCCCGGCCTTGGGGTCCAGGCCCGCGTCCTCCAGCAGGGCGGCCAGCCGGGCCGGGTCCGCGCCATGGAGGATCTCGGGCCGCACCTGGCCGGCCCCGTCGTAAAGCGCGGTGACCTCCACGTCGCCCACGGCCAGGCGGAAGAAACCCGGGGCCTGGCCCGCCTGTTTGGCCGGGGCCTGGGCCAGGGCCAGGGACGGGGTCCAGGTCGCGGCCTGGGCCGCGACCAGCATTGCGGCGCTGCGCAGAAAATCGCGGCGGGTGAGCATGGCGGACCTCCTGTTTTCCCGAGGCTAGAACAGGCCCGGCCCGGGCGCAAGCGGGCACCAGGAGGATACCGGCCCGCTGGACAAGGGCGCGCCAAAAAGATCATACTTGGGCCGCCTTCCGGTCCGCGCAATGGAACGTCTCACCCGAGGAGGCTCCATGCAAGCACTCGACTCCGGCCAGCGCCTGGCCCTGCTCTCCGACATGCTGCTCATCCGCGCCTTTGAGGACCGCGTCACCGCCATGGCCCACGAGCAGGGCCGCCTGCCCGGCATGCAGATCACCTGTCACGGCCAGGAGGCCGTGGCCGCCGGGGTGGTGCGGGCCCTGAGGCCCGAGGACGTCGTGGTCACCAACCACCGCAGCCACGGCCACCTGCTGGCCCGGGGCGTGGACCCGGGCGCGCTCCTGGCCGAGATCATGGGCCGGGAGGGCGGGCTGAACCGGGGCAAGTCCGGCACCCTGCACCTGGCCGACCCCTCGCGCAACGTGCTCATGACCTCCACCGTGGTCGGGGCCGCGCCGCTGCTGGCCATGGGCGCGGCATTCGCCCAGCACTACCGGGGCGAGCGGGCCGTGACCTGCGTGTTCTTCGGCGACGGCGCCGCGGCCGAGGGCAGCGTGCACGAGGCCATGAACCTGGCCGCGGTCTGGAAACTGCCCGTGTTCTTCGTCTGCGAGTCCAACTGCTGGGCCGGGGCCCAGGCCCACACGGAGCACTGCCCCATCGGCCGCATCGCGGCCCGGGCCGCGTCCTACAACATGCCCGGCGAGGAGGTGGACGGCAACGACGTGGAGGCCGTGCACCAGGCCGCGCGGACACTCCTGGAGCACTGCCGCGCGGGCCGGGGGCCCGCGCTCCTGGAATGCAGCACCTACCGCATGCACGGCCACGGGGAGCACGACCCGCAGCACTACGTGGACAAGGCCGAGCTGGCGGCCTGGGCCGGACGCGACCCCATTGTCCGCTACGCCGGAATCCTGCGCCGCGACGGGCTGGACCAGGAGGCCGCCCTGCGCGAACGCGCTCGGCAGGCCGTGGACGCGGCCGAGGCCTTTGCCGGGGCCAGCCCCCCGCCCAGGCCCGAAGAGGCCCTGGACCACCTCTACGCCAACCCCATCCAGGAGGGCTGAGCCATGGCCGTGAAGAGCACCGGACAGGCCGTGGCGGAAGCGCTGGCCCTGGCCATGGACATGGATGAGAACGTGTTCCTGGCGGGCGAGGGCATCGGCACCTCCATCCACGTGAACCCGCACCTGCCCACCTTCGGCCTGCTGGAGCGCTTCGGCCCCAAGCGGGTGCGCGACACGCCGGTGAGCGAGGCGGCCATCGCCGGGCTGGCCGTGGGCGCCAGCTGCATGGGGTTGCGGCCCGTGGTGGAGATCATGTTCTTCCCCTTCATCACCCTGGCCCTGGACATGCTCGTGAACCACGCGGCCAAGCTGCGCTATTTGAGCGGCGGCCTGTCGAGCTTCCCGCTCACCGTGCGGGTCAAGTCCGGGACCTTTGCCGCGGGCTGCCAGCACTCCCACTATCTCGAGGCCTGGCTGGCCCACGCGCCCGGGCTGAAAGTGGCCTATCCCTCGAATCCGGCCGAGGCCAAGGGCCTGCTCCTCTCGGCCATCTTCGACCCCGACCCCGTGGTGGTCATCGAGGAGATGCCGCTCTACTGGACCGCGCACGGCGAGGTGCCCGAGGGCGACGTGCGCGTGCCCCTGGGCCGGGCGCGCATCGCCCGGCCGGGCACGGACGCCACCCTGGCCGCCTACGGCGGGGCAGTGCATGTGGCGCTCAAGGCCGCCGAGGCGCTGGAGGCCGAGGACATCTCCCTGGAGGTCATCGATTTGCGCAGCCTGGCGCCCCTGGACACGGCGACCATCCTGGCCTCGGTGCGCAGGACCGGCCGCTTCCTAAGCCTGCACGACGCCACGCGCTTCTGCGGCTTCGGCGCGGAACTCGTCGCCACGGTGAGCGAGGCCTGCTTCGCGGAGTTGAAGGCCCCGCCGCGCCGCATCGCGGCCCCGGACATCCCGGTGCCCTTTGCCCCGGCCCAGGAGGCGTTCTACAAGCCCTCGGCCGAGCAGGTGGCCCGGGCCGTGGCCGAGCTGGTGCGCGGATAGGGAAACCGGAGAATACGGAGCCTGCCATGTCCACATCCCTCAGGGACCGCGCGGCCGGCGCGCTCATGGGCGCGTTCATCGGCGACGCCCTGGGCCTGGGCCCGCACTGGTACTACGACCTGGACGAGCTGCGCCACGACTTCGGGCCCTGGATCAGCGGCTACACCGATCCCAGGCCCGGCCGCTACCACTTTGGTCTCAAGGCGGGCCAGCTCTCCCAGGCCGGGTTCATCCTCAAGCTCACCCTGCGCTCCCTGGTGGACTGCGGGGGCTACGACCAGGAGGACTTCTGCCGCCGCCTGGATCAGGAGCTCTTTCCGCTCCTGGACGGCACCCCGGTGAGCGGGCCCGGCCGCTACACCAGCCAGTCCATCCGCGAGGCCTGGCGGCGGCGCGTGCAGCAGGGCCTGCCCTGGGGCAAGACCGGCGGTCCGGCCGACACCACCGAGGCCATTGAGCGCACCCTGGCCATTGCCGTGCGCTACGCGCTCGATCCCGGCAAACTGGCCCAGGCCGTGTGCCAAAACGCGGCCCTGACCCAGGCCGACGACCTGGTGCTCTCCCTGACCACGGCCTTCGGCGCGGTGCTCGGCCTGCTGGTCCAGGGCCGGGCCCTGGACGCGGACCTGTCCATGACGCTCATGGACCTGGTGCACACCGGGGAGCTGCCCTTCCACGCCGTGACCGGCGAGAACCTCCAGCCCCCGCGCCCGGGCGACCCGGACCCGCCGCGGGCCGGGCGCTTCGCCTCGCCCGACGCCCTGCTTTCGCCCTCGTACATGGCCGCGGCCGCCGAGGACCCGGATATCCGCATCGAACCGGCCTGGAAGGCCTCCCTGGTCTACGGCCTGCCCTGCGCCATCTACCACCAGCTTCCGGCCGCCTATTACCTGGCCGCGCGGTTCAAGCGCGACTTCGAGTCCGCGGTGCTCCATTCCGTGAACGGCGGGGGTCAGAACCAGGCCCGGACCATCCTCACCGGCGCGCTCGTGGGAGCCCAGGTCGGGCTCCCGGGCATTCCGCAGCGCTTCCTCGACGGCCTGGAGGAGCGGACGGAGCTGCTGGACCTGGCACAGAAGCTGGCCGGGCAGGTGTAGGGGTCCTTGACGCCCGGCGCCGGGGCCCGTAGGCCCAGGCCATGAGCCAACCCACTCCCGACGCCATGGTGCGCAAGAACATCGTCCCGGGCCTGCGCGTGCTCGTGGTCCGCAAGGAGGACCAGCGCAGCGGCAAGACCACCGAGGGCCTGGTCCAGGCCATCCTGACCAGCGCGGCCCGGCACACGCGCGGCATCAAGGTGCGCCTGGAAGGCGGCGTGGTGGGCCGGGTCTGCGCCATTCTGGGGCCCGCATGAGCGAGTCCCCGCGCATCTGGGTGGACGCCGACGCCTGCCCGGGCCCCATTGCGGAAATCCTCTATCGCGCGGCCCAGCGCTGCAAGATCCACCTGCACCTGGTGGCCAACAAGACCCTGCGGCCGCCGGACTCGCCGTTCATCCATACCCAGCGGGTGCAGAAGGGCTTCGACGTGGTGGACGACATCATTGCCCAGGGCGCGGGCCCGGGCGACCTGGTGGTCACGGCGGACATCCCCCTGGCCGGCCGCGTGGTGGACAAGGGCGCCTGGGGCCTCAACCCGCGCGGCGAGCTGTACACCCGGGAGAACATCCAGGCCCGGCTGAGCCTGCGCAACCTGCTCTATGAACTGCGCGAAAGCGGGGTCCAGACCGGCGGCCCGGCGCCCCTGCACCAGCGCGACCGCAACGCCTTTGCCGCCCAGCTGGACAGGTTCCTGAACGGGAGACTGGGGGAGGAATAGGGGGAGGCTAGCTCTTGCCCCCGCCGTCGGCCGCGGCCTTCTGGTCCTCGGACTTCGGGGCCACGCGCGGCAGGGGCTGGCCGGATTTCACGATCTCCACGGCCTGGGCGAAGCGCTTGTGGAAGGTGCCCTCGGTCAGGGTGGTGGCCACGTTGATCGTGACTCTGCGCTTGGTCACCACGGTGACGCTCATGGTGTCGGCGTCCACCGGCTCGACCCAGCAGCCCATGACCGCGCCCCAGGAAACCATGTTCATGCCCGAGCTGGTGAGCATGTAGTGCTGGTCCTTGTGCTCCTCGATGGCGTCGGCCCCTTCCCAGCGAAAGACCGTCATGGCGATCTCCCAGGCCTGGTCAAAGCTCACGTCGTATTGCCTGGTCGTGCCCTCCTTGCCCTGCTCCTTGACGCGGATGACGTCGTTGGTCGTGGCGCAACCCATCGCCAGGAGCGCGGCGCAGACAAGGAGGACACGGAAGGCCGGGGCGAAACCATGATGACGTTGCATGCGCAAGTCTCCCGGGAAAGGGGTTTTTTGATAGAGGACCTATGAACGGCGGGTATGCGATTGTCAAGGAGACGGCCCGGCGCCCCGGTCGCGCAGGAAACGCCCTTGATCCGGCACCGCGCATTGGCTAGGGTGGGCCTGTCATCCCCACCCCCCAGCCCGGAGGGACCATGATCCGCCGCATTCTGCTCCTGTGCCTGTTCTGCTCCCTGCTCCCGGTGTCCGCCGCCCTGGCCGACGACGAGATCCTGCGCGAGATCCTGAGCAAGAACTCCGCGGACTACGCCCCGGTGGACAAGGACAAGGACCAGGTCATGACCCTGGGCGACGATCCCCTGCGCCACCAGTCCACGCCCGAGACCGTGCACGCGGACGACGGGAACCCGTTCAAGGCCTCCGGCGATCTCGGCATTGTGGGCAGCATCCTCAATCCGGTCGGGGCAGGAACAGGGCAGTCCAAATAGGTCCGGGGCGGTCATGCTTTTCCCAGGAACCAGGACCCTGTTCCGGCGCATGCTCCTGGCGGCGCTCTGCGCCCTGCTGGCGGTTCCCGCCGTTTGCGGCCGGGCCCGGGCCTTCACCTCCCTGAGCGAGCCCGAGTACCAGGCCCTGCTCAAGCCCTGGTACGGCGACCTGGACGGCATGGTCCAGCGCCGCTTCATCCGCGTGCTCGTGGCCCACAGCCGCACGAACTATTTCCTGGACGGCGCGCGCCAGAAGGGCGCCACCTTCGAGGGCATGGAGTTCTTCAAGGACTGGCTCAACAAGGAGCTCGGCCCGGGCAGGCACGTGGAGATGATCTACATCCCCATGCGCCGCGACGAGCTGTTCACGGCCATGGCCGCGGGCCGCGGCGACATCCTGGCCGCCAGCCTCACGGTCACGCCCGAGCGCGAGGCCCTGGTGGACTTCACCGAGCCCTGGCAGGAGAACGCCAGCGAGTTCCTGGTCACCGGACCCTCGGCCCCGGAGCTCAAGAGCCTGGACGACCTGGCGGGCCAGGAGGTCTGGGTGCGCCGCTCGAGCAGCTATTTCGAGAGCCTCACCGGCCTGAACCAGCAGCTCAAGGCCAAGGGCCTCAAGCCCGTGCGCATCCGCGAGGCCGACGAGAACCTGGAGGGCGAGGACATCCTGGAGATGGTCTCGGCCGGGATCATGCCCATGACCGTGCTCGACGACTACCGGGCCGCGGTCTGGGTCAAGGTCCTGCCGGGCCTGCGCGTGCACGCGGACATGCCCGTGGCCCAGGGCCGCCACATGGCCCCGGCCGTGCGCAAGAACTGCCCCCGGCTCAAGGAGCTGCTCAGCCGGTGCGTCCTGGCCCAGCGCCAGGGCGCGACCCCCGCGCGCCTGGGCAAGACCTATTTCCGCACCACGGACTATCTGCGCAACCCCACGGCCAGCGAGGACATGCGGCGCTTCAACCAGGCCGTGGGATTCTTCCAGCGCTACGGGGACCAGTACGACCTGGACTATTTGCTCATCGCGGCCCAGGGCTACCAGGAGTCGCACCTGGACCAGGCGGCCCGCAGCCCGCGCGGGGCCGTGGGCGTGATGCAGCTCTTGCCGAGCACCGCGGCCGGCGCGCCCGTGAACATCCCGGACATCACCAAGCTCGACCGGAACATCGAGGCCGGGGTCAAGTACCACCGCCACCTCATCGACACCTGGTTCAACGACCCGGTCATTCCGGCGCAGGACCGCATGCTCCTGGCGTTCGCGGCCTACAACGCGGGCCCGGGCAACGTGCTCAAGATGCGCAAGCTGGCCAAGGAGATGGGCTTTGACCCGAACCGCTGGTTCGCCAACGTGGAGGTGGCCGCGGGCCGGGTCACGGGCCAGGAGACGGTGCGCTACGTGAGCAACATCTTCAAGTACTACGTGGCCTACAAGCTGGTCATGGAGCGCAAGGCCGAGATCGAGGAGGCCAAGGCCAAGGCCGAGGCCGAGGCCGGGAAGTAGGGAAGGCAGACCGACGTGTAAATGAAAAGCCCCCGGCAACGCGCCGGGGGCTGGTGTCCTTGGTTGTTTCGAGAGGATGGTTAACTATTTTAATTTATATAGGATTGCAAGCGGGTGTACATGGTTTTTATTTCTTCCGAAGAATATTTATCGCCCTTCCAAGCGATGAACTCCTTTTCAATTTCAGGAAAAGTTGGTTTTTGCTTTTTCTTTCCGTAACCAATTGTTTCAGCGCAATATAAGATTGTCCCTGCACACTCAAGGCTTCGAAAGTTAAAGTCCCCAATTATTTCTTTGAATTTGCTCAAAAGAGAATAGATTTTTTCTTCATTATTTAACTTTACATCACGATATGCAGAGAGGTCTTTAATCTCGATGTTGTTCTTACTTTCATCGATTTCATCCCAAAACGCCATCTTTCTTAATTGACTCGCAAGGTCAAATGAAAAAGGGCCGTATGTGTATGGCTCAAAACTAAATTCAGTGCACAGTTTTTGTGTCCGCAAAAAATAAAAAAATTTATGAATTACAATCTTGTCTAACGGCACATTCTTTTCCTTTAACGCTATAAGGACTTTAGCGATAATTGCGCTGGCAAGTTCATTCATATCGTTCGCCCCCATCTATATGGTAATCATTGAGAGAATGCGCCTTACTTTTTCCTCGGCTTCAGGCGTAACATATATGCGACAAACTCGGTACGGTTCTTGTGTTAAATGTCTAAATATCCATGAGCGTTCACATATATCAACGTGCTCTACCTGTCTGTCTTTGCCCTCCGTACTTGATAAGACAATCGTGCTAGATCTCGAGGGAGAGGGATCTACACCATCGGCTGGCAGCGACCATTTAAGAATTTCAACATCTCTATCTTGTATAAAGAAATCATTATCTTCAACGAGTTCAGCATCATCTTTAAGGAGTTTGGCTAACTCTTTAAATATCCTGACGCCACGCGGGGACATCGAACTTGTATCTACCAAGGCGATCAGATGTTTAGAGCGTAATATGTAATCCGCCCATTTATTGTTGCGGCGTTCTTTTTTTGCCTGTTCTATTATTCTATAATCGTCAAGATCAGAAAATAAATCAAGATCAACATTAGTCAAACAATTTTCAGTAATCGTGAAAGGGGAGCTTGATTTTTGCATGTCTCGTATAAAGCATTGAAGCGCAAAATCATAGCCACTGCGCGTTCGATGATATGGTATTTGAAGATTGTAGTGATATCTTGCTATAAGTAATGACTCTGCAACGTGCAAATCGCTCTCGTTTAAAATCAAGAAGAGATCGCCGTGCTCGCCGGCTTCGTCTGCAGCAAAAATCTGAAGGAATCGTGCAAAATCATACTCGCCATATCGTACGCCGCAACAATGTGAGTCCCTTAGCAAATAATCAGCGCGATCCGCATCAAGTTGACCAGATATAATTTCGTGCAATAATCGTTCTTTAGCTAGCGGTTTTTTAGCCAACAGCGATGCAACGTTCTGCGGCTTCACACCAGATGCGGCTATTATGTCTGATATTGGCTTATATTTTTCTATTATATACTGGCTTAAATCTTCATGTTTTAGGCCGTTTAACCATTGCTTTTCTGCAGCGTGAGAAAATGGCAAGTGACCAATATCATGCAATAATGCGGCAAACCGAAGAGCCTTAATTATTTTTTCCGATGGCTTCCACGATAAGTTGCTTAGCTTATGACAAAAAACTCCAGAAAGAAGAAGTGTTGCACAATGCATAACGCCGATCGAATGCGTGAATCTTGAATGCTCGGCTGACGGGTATACATATTTTGTCAGCGACAATTGGTGTATTCTGCGAAGGCGTTGGAAAATTGGCGTATCTATAATGTCTAATTCCGCATCAGTTAAATGAATAAAACCATAGAGTGGATCGCGAATCCTATGTGTTGCTTTAATATTACTTATGAATTCTTCCATGATTGCGCTCAGGGTTCACGTTAACTACCTTCGCACAAAAGGACAATCATAATAAAAACAAATTGTTGTCGGTTGGCCCCTAGCCCTCAAGCCATCAAACACAAAGCGAATATTATTTTATAGATTTTTTCAAGAATAGTCTCAAGCAAAAAAAGCCCCCGGAGCGATCCGGGGGCTGGTGTTTTGTGGCGTCCCCAAGGGGATTTGAACCCCTGTTATCGGCGTGAGAGGCCGACGTCCTAGGCCACTAGACGATGGGGACACGCGGCTTTTTGGTGGGCCGTACTGGGATCGAACCAGTGACTCTCTGCTTAAAAGGCAGATACTCTACCGTCTGAGTTAACGGCCCGCACAAAAAGGAAACCCTGGATACCCGAGGGGGCTTGCCGCTGTCAAGCCCGATCCCGGGACCCGGCCTCCGGCCGGGGGCTTCCCCGCCGCGGACCGGTCCGCGAGGACCGGCCGTTGATTTGGGAAATAACGCATAATTGATTGATTTGCCACAGTTTTTTTTATTTTTCTTGCCAGATTTTTTTCACTGTGCTAGGATGCCGCTCCGAGCTAAAAAAATCCTGTATTAAGGAGACGTTATGACCCGCAAAGATCGCACCGAAGGCATCTACAGCCGCCGCGAGGTGCTCGACGACTCCGAGCGCCGCCAATACTACCAGCTCCAGCTCAAGGAACTGCTCTCCTACGCCTACCGCTATTCCGAGGACGTGAAAAAGCGCTTCGACCGCGCCCAGTTCAACGTGGACAAGTTCAAGACCCTGAGCGACCTGAAGCACATCCCGATCATCAAGAAGAAGGAGCTCATCTTCCTCCAGAGCATGGGCCCGCGCCTGGGCGGCCTGCTCACCAAGGACCTGGGCGAGCTCCGCCGCGTGTTCCTCTCGCCCGGCCCGATCTTCGATCCCGAAGACCGCCACGACGACTACTGGGGCTGGACCGAGGGCTTCTACGCCTGCGGCTTCCGCTCCGGCGACCTGGTCCAGGTGACCTTCAACTACCACCTGGCCCCGGCCGGGCTCATGTTCGAGGAGCCGCTCAAGAACCTGGCCTGCGCGGTCATGCCCGCGGGCCCCGGCAACACCACGAACCAGATCGAGATCATGCAGAAGCTCCGGGTGACCGGCTACGTGGGCACGCCCTCCTACCTCATGCACCTGGCCCAGAAGGCCGAGGAGATGGGGCTGTCCCTGCGCAAGGACCTGTTCCTGGAGGTCTGCTTCGTCACCGGCGAGAAGTTCTCCGAAAAGATGCGCAACACGCTGGAAAAGAAGTTCGACTGCATCATGCGCCAGGGCTACGGCACGGCCGACGTGGGCTGCATCGGCTACGAGTGCTTCCACAAGAACGGCCTGCACCTGAGCAACCGCGCGTTCGTGGAGATCTGCCACCCGGACACCGGCATCCCGCTCAAGGAAGGCGAGGTGGGCGAGATCGTGGTCACGGCCTTCAACAAGACCTACCCGCTCATCCGCCTGGCCACCGGCGACCTGGGCTACATCGACTCCGCGCCCTGCCAGTGCGGCCGCTCCAGCCCGCGCCTGGGCTCCATCGTGGGCCGCGTGGACACCACCGCCCGGATCAAGGGCATGTTCGTGTACCCGCACCAGGTGGAACAGGTCATGACCCGCTTTGAAGAGATCAAGCGCTGGCAGATCGAGGTCACCAACCCCGGGGGCATCGACGAGATGGTCCTGTCCATCGAGGCCGGCAACTTCAAGCGCGAGGACGAGCTGCTGCACTCCTTCCGCGAGAAGATCAAGCTCCGGCCCATGCTCAAGATCCTGGCCCCGGGCTCCCTGCCGCCGCAGATCAAGCCCATCGAGGACAAGCGCAACTGGGATTAACGAGCCGCTGAAAATTCCCCGGCGGCTGCGTTGCGATGCAAAGGGCCGGACCCTCGCGTATGTCCTGATACGCGTCGGGCCCGGCCTTTTTTCGCGCCTGGCCGCCGTGGTTTTTGAGCGGCCCGTGTCCCTTCGGGACTTCTACGGAAAGGCAGGGGAGGGGTTTCGCCTTTTTGAAAACCGGCGAAGCCGGGCCCGTTTGCGGTGGGGGCGTATCTGGCCTATATTCTTCCCATGTTTCGCATACGCCGGATCTACGACACCACCTTGTCCCTGGACCGGGAGGCCATTGCCGCTGCCCAGACCATCCTGAGCGAACAGTTCCAGCTTCTGAGCCGCGAGGAGATCGAGGAGCTGCCCGGGCTGTTGGCCGACCCCATGGCCCACGGCTTCCGCACCATCCTGTTCGTGGCCGACGTGCGCGCCAAGATCCAGGGGTTCGCCCTGCTCATGCACTTCCCGGACCTGCGCTTCTGCTACCTGGACTACATCTCCGTGCCCAAGGCCATGACCAGCCGGGGCCTGGGCGGGGTGCTCTACGAGCGCGTGCGGCGCGAGGCCCGGGCCCTGAAATCCTCGGGCCTGTTCTTCGAGTGCCTGCCCGACGACCCCGCGCTCTGCTCCGACCCGGCGGTGCTGGCCCAGAACCGCGCCCGGCTGCGCTTCTACGAGCGCTACGGCGCCCGGCCCATCACCGGCACGGCCTACGAGACCCCGCTTTCGCCCGGCGGCGAATGCCCGCCGTACCTTGTGCTCGATTCCCTGGGCAGCTCCCGGCCCCTGCCCGGCAGACGGGCCCGGGCCATTGTCCGGGCCGTGCTCGAGCGCAAGTATCGGGGGGTCTGCCCGCCGGAATACGTGGACATGGTGGTGCGCTCGTTTCCTGACGGGCCCGTGGCCCTGCGGCCGCCGCGCTACGCCGAGCCGCGCTTCGAGCCCCTGCCCCGCCGCGTGGTGGGCCCGGACCAGCGCATCGCCCTGGTGGTCAACGACCGCCACGAGATACACCACGTGCACGAGCGCGGCTATGTGGAGGCCCCGGTGCGCGTGAGCCGCATCCTGGAGCAGCTCCGGCGCACGGGCCTGTTCGAGGAGGTCCGGCCGCGGCGCTTCCCGGACGCCCGGATCAAGGAGGTCCACGACGCGGACTACGTGGACTATCTCAAGCGCGTCTGCCTGCGCATCCCCGCGGGCCGCTCGGTCTACCCCTACGTCTTCCCCATCCGCAACCAGGCCAAGCCGCCCCGCGAGCTGCCCGTGCGCGCCGGCTACTACTGCATCGACACCTTCACCCCGCTCAATCCCAATGCCTGGCTGGCCGCGCGCCGGGGCGCGGACTGCGCCCTGACCGCGGCGGCCAGCGTGGCCTCGGGCCAGCGCCTGGCCTACGCCCTGATCCGGCCGCCCGGGCACCACGCCGAGCGCCGCGCCTTCGGCGGGTTCTGCTACCTGAACAACTCGGCCCTGGCCGCCCAGCACCTCTCGGCCCTGGGCCGGGTGGCCGTGCTCGACCTGGACTACCACCACGGCAACGGCACCCAGAACATCTTCTATGCCCGCGCCGACGTGCTCACCGTGTCCATCCACGGCCACCCGAGCTTCGCCTACCCCTATTTCAGCGGGTTCCGCGACGAGACCGGCGAGGGGCCGGGCCTGGGCTTCAACCGCAACTTCCCGCTCCAGGAGCGGGTGGACGGGGCCATGTACCGCAATGTCCTGGCCCGGGCCCTGGACGCGGTCCAGGACTTCGCCCCGGACTTCCTGGTCCTGGCCCTGGGCCTGGACCCGGCCAAGGGCGACCCCACCGGCACCTGGTCCCTGTCGGCGCGGGACTTCCAGGCCAACGGCCGGATGGTCGGGGAGCTGGGACGGCCCACCGTGGTCATCCAGGAGGGCGGCTACCGCACCCGCTCCCTGGGCCCCAACGCCCGCCACTTCTTCCAGGGCCTCTGGGACGGCGCCTTTGCCCGCTAGGGTCCTTCGGGACTTCCACGGAACGACCGGGAGGGATTCCGCCTTTTGGGAAAAGAGCCGAAGGCTCCTTTTCATCGGCCCGGGTTCGGGCGTATAGTGCATCTCACGGAGAGAGAACCCATGAAACGCCTGCTGCCCCTGATCTTCTGCGGACTGCTCCTTTCGGCCTGCGCCGCGCGCCAACCCCAGCCCCTGGGCGTGACCTTCGTGCCCGTGTCCGGCGACTTCATCGCCAAGGACGGGACCCGGCTCACCCTGAACCAGGTCCTGGACCTGGCCCGGGACGCGGACTATGTGCTCATCGGCGAGGGCCACAAGAACGTCTGCGACCACGCCGTGCAGCAGGAGATCCTGCGGGCCCTGGCCAGCGGGCCCAATCCCCCGGCCCTGGGCCTGGAGATGGTGGCCGACGACCGCCAGGGCGTGCTCGACGCCTTCTTTGCCGGCAAGCTCACGGTGGACGACCTGGAGCAGCGTTTGGACTGGACCGAGCGCTGGGGCTACACCTTCGAGCTCTACCGCGGCCTGTTCCAGATCGCCCGGCAGCACAAGCTTCCGGTGGCCGGGCTCAACGCCCCGCCCCAGATCGTGCGCAAGGTCTCGCGCGAGGGCCTGGACAGCCTCACCGACGAGGAGCGCGGCATGATCCCGGCGCACATCATCCGCCAGCCCGCGGAGCAGGAGGGCTTTCTCAAGGAGATCATGTTCCGCCACGAGGGCCGCGACACCACGGACCCGGCCCAGGTGGAGCGCTTCTTCCTGGTCCAGAGCCTCTGGGACACCCAGATGGCCACCCGCGCGGTCTGGGCGCGCCGCACCTGGAAGCGGCCCGTGGTCGTCATGGCGGGCTCGGGCCACGTGGACTTCGGCTGGGGCGTGGCCCTGCGGCTGAACACCCTGGACTACGGGGCCAAGGTCCTGGCCGTGACCCCCTGGCGCGGGGTGGAGGGCTTCGAGCCCGGGGCCGCGGACGCCTTTTTCTACTGCCCCAACACCTATGTGAGCCGCATGGGCATGACCCTGGAGGAGAACCGCGACGGGCTCAGGGTGGTGGAGGTGCAGCGCGGCTCGCGCGCGGACCAGGCGGGCCTGCGGCCCGGCGACCTGCTCGTGGCGGCCCGGGGCCGGGCCCTCAATTCCCTGGACGACCTGCACATCGCGGGCACCAAGGCCTACAAGGACCAGGCGTCCTTGTCCGTGACGGTCATGAGAGAGAAGGAAAAGCTGACCATCGACCTGGGCAAGCTCGGGGAGCGCTGACCGTAAGATTGTAGGCACATATGAAGATGGCGAGTAATGAATCTAGCAATACATCATTGATCGCTGACTAATTGAGCTAGCGTTTCTATCTTTTTGTGAATATTTTCATAATACATTCTCATCTTGTTATAAGCGGAAACTTGGTTCATACAGTTGCCAGCAAGTTCATAGTCCCAGCGACTGGAATCAGAACTGATCTTTCCAACTATATACTTCAGCAGACCTATATTATTTCTAATGAGATTTAATATAAATTCATAATGCATAGTCCATCTATTGCCATCATAATGCTCTAAGCCATTTCTAATCCATTTTATTTCGATCAGGTGTTTCTTTTCAGATTGTGGCCTTGCCTCTTTATTTCTGCATTTTTTATATAGGTTGGCTATGTCGTCAACCCACAGATTTGCAAGAACTTTCTTATCTTCATCCGTCAATCTTCTGTGGCGACTTATTTTTAATACTTCAGTTATTTGTTTTTCGTGAGTTTTTTTATAAACATGTGTATTCGACCGTAATGAAATATAATTAATCATTGCCGACTGCAATAGATTATAGAATGATATTATAAAAAATTTCCAATTAACACGATTTGACTTTATCTTCTTTGCGTTTAGTATAACGAAATCCAGAGTTGAAGCAAAATCATTTGAGGCTGTTAATTGCAAGGTCTTTATCATCCGCACAGTTTTCATAGTTTTTCCCCGCATTGTATCTGTTCCAACCCGGCCGCCAATCACTAATAAATAAATTGGGTTTGATAAATCAAGTCAACGCGCCAGCCCAGTTGCCCTGAGCCGAGCCGTGCTTATCTCCTTGCTCATGAACACGCTCGTCTGTCCTTCCTGTTCCGCGGTGAACCGCGCCGACCCGGCCCGCCTGGCCCGGGCCGTGTGCGGCAAGTGCGGCCTGCCCCTGGCCGGGGGGCATACGCCCCTGCACCTGGACCCGGCCTCGTTCGAACGCTTCCTGACCCGCGACGGGCTGCCCCTGCTCGTGGACTTCTGGGCGCCCTGGTGCGGCCCGTGCCGCATGATGGGCCCGGCGTTCGAGCAGGCCGCCGCGCTCCTGGGGCCAAGCGTGCGGCTCGGCAAGGTGAACACCGAGGAGCACCAGGGCCTGGGCGCCCGTTTGCAGGTCCAGTCCATCCCCACCCTGGTCCTGTTCCAGGACGGCCGGGAGATCGCGCGTCAGTCCGGGGCCATTTCCGCCCAGCAGATCGTCTCCTGGACCCGCAGCCACCTGGCTGGCCGCTGAAAATTCCGCGATCGCGGCGTTGCTGAAAAAAAGGCCAAACCCTCGCGTATGTGCTGATACGCGTCGGTCCGGCTTCGCCGGGTTCACGGAAAGGCGAAATACGGCGTTCAAGGCCCTGCCGTTGCGCGGAGCCCGGGACGCGGAACGCGTCCCGGGCTCCGCGCAACCGTATGGGGTCCAGGGGCCAATGGTCCCTGGCGGGGTGCGGGGCGGAGCCCCGCTGTCCTTGTGCGCCTCTGGCGCGGGTGCTATGGCCGGGCCAGGAGGGCGCGCCATGCTCTTTCCCGACCCCCAACGCCTGAAACAGGCTGCCGAGGCCCTGCGGGGCAGGCGCATCATGGCCTTCACCGGCGCGGGCATCTCGGTGGAGAGCGGCATCGCGCCGTTCCGGGGCCCGGGCGGGCTGTGGAGCCGCATCGACCCGGCGCGCTTCGAGATCTCGGCCTTTCACGCCGACCCGGCCGGGTCCTGGGCGCTCATCCAGGAGATTTTCTTCGACACCCTGGGCCGGGCCGAGCCCAATGCCGCGCACCGGGCCCTGGCCGAGCTGGAGCGGGCCGACCGGGTGCTCGGGGTGGTCACCCAGAACATCGACGGCCTGCACCAGGCCGCGGGCAGCCGCGTGGTCTATGAATTCCACGGCAACACCCGGCGGCTGCGCTGCCTGTCCTGCGACCGGACCTTTGCCCTGGCCGAGGCCGACCTGTCGCGGCTTCCCCCGGCCTGCCCGTCCTGCAAGGGCCTGCTCAAGCCGGACATCATCTTCTTCGGCGAGGCCATTCCCCTGGAGGCCCAGGCCGCGTCCATGGCCCTGGCCAAGTTCTGCGACGCCTGCCTCATCGTGGGCAGCACGGGCGAGGTCCTGCCCGCGGCCTACGTGCCCCAGGAGGCCCGCCGCCACGGCGCGGTGGTGGTGGAGGTGAACGTGGCCCCCTCGCAGTTCACCGAGCGGATCACGGACGTGTTCGTGCAGGGCCCGGCCGGGGCCGCGCTCTCGGCCCTGGCCCGGCTCCTGCTGGACTAGGACGGCGCAAAAAAAGAGGCGGGGAGCGATCCCCGCCTCTTCCGTTTTCCGCGGTCCTAGTTCTGCATGTCGCTGATGATGGTCTTGAGCTCCTGGGCCAGCCGGGCCAGGTCGGAAACGGCCTGGGCCGACTGGGTCATGGCCTCGGCGGTCTCGCCCGCGATGCGGTTGATGTCCTCGGTGGTCCGGGAGATCTCCTCGCTGGCCGCGGACTGCTCCTCCGAGGCCGTGGCGATGCCGCGCACCTGGTCCGCGGTCTTTTCCACCATGTCCACGATCTCGCGCAGGGCCGCCCCGGACTTGCCGGCCATCTCGGTGCTGGCGCCGATGGCCTTGGTGGTGGCCTCGGTGCCCTGGATGTTCTTGTGCGCGCTCTCCTGCACGGCCTTGATGTAGGCGCCCACCTCGTTGGTGGCGTTCATGGTCTTTTCCGCCAGCTTGCGCACCTCGTCGGCCACCACGGCGAAGCCCCGTCCCGCGTCCCCGGCGCGGGCGGCCTCGATGGCCGCGTTGAGCGCCAGGAGGTTGGTCTGGTCCGCGATGTCCGCGATGACGTTCATGATCTGGCCGATGCCCTCGGCCTGCGTGCCGAGCTCGGTCATGTCCTTCTTGAGGAGTTCGGCCTGCTCGTTGATCCGGGTCACGGTGTGGACCACCTCGTCCACCAGGCGCTCGCCCTCCTGGGCCTTGGCCTTGGCCTTGTCGGCCAGCTCGGCGGCGGTGGAGGCGCTCTTGGCCACCTCCATGACCGTGGCGTTCATCTCCTCCATGGCCGTGGCGGCCTCGCCGGTGCGGTTGCGCTGCTCCTCGGAGCCCCGGCTGGACTGCTCGATCTGGGCCGAGAGTTCCTCGGAGGCCGAGGCCACCTGGTCGCTCACCGTGTTGGCGGCCGTGGCGGCTTCGGCGATCTTCTGGTTCTGGGCCTCGATCTTCTTCTGCTGGGCCCGGATCTCGGTGAGCTCGAACCACACGGCCAGGACGCCCAGGAGGTTGCCGTCCAGGTCATTGATGGGCGTGCTGGTGACGTTGAAGACCTTGGCCACGTTCCTGGCCGTGGTGTACTCGACCTCGGAGTCCAGGCGGCGCTTCTCGCGCAGGGCCTTGAGGGTCAGGGTCTCGCGGGACTCTTCGCCGTAGAAGAAGCCGCCCGAGGTCTTGCCGTACTGGGCCTGGGGATCGTCGGTCCTGTCCAGGGCGTCCATCATGTGGGAGTTGATGAAGGTGGCCTTGTTGTCCTTGTCGAACACCGCGCAGGGCAGGACGAACCCGTCCAGGACCCCTTGCGCGAAGCCGAGCTTCTGCTTGAGCTCGGCCACCATGGTCCGGATGTTCCCGGCCAGGCTCTTCATCTCGAACTTGAAGTGCGTCGCGAGCACGGCCTTGAAATCGCCCTTGGCGATGGCCGCGGTGAAGCCCTCGATCTCGCGCAGGGGGCGGACCACCAGGCGGCTGATGGCGAACATGATGGCCCCCACCAGGACGAGGACCGCGGCCGCGCCGATGCCCAGGAGCACGTTGCGCTGGTTGGTGGCCGTGGCCGTGAGCTCGGTGACGTAGGCGCTCATGCAGACCTTCCAGCCCGTGTCCGGGTCCGTGGAGACCACCATGTACTTCTGCTCGCCCTTCCAGTCGTAGAACAGGTCGCCGTTCTTGATCTCCAGGGCCTGGCGGATGAATTCATGCTCGGTGAGGTTCTTGAGCAGCAGGGACCGGTCCACGGCGTGGCCGATGATCGTGCCGTCGGCGGCGAGCATGAAGCCGTAGCCTCGGTCGCCGAAACGCGGCGGATCGATGAAGGCCTTGGTGTACTCCTCCCAGAGCGGGAACAGGCAGACTCCGCCGATGATCTTGCCCTCCGGGCCCTTCACGGCCTGGGCGATGGGGAAGGTCAGGGCCTTGGAGCCGCCCAATTCCACCTGGAGCAGGTCCTTGGGCATGTACAGGGCCTGACCGCCCTGGATGGCCTTAACGTAGGCCCGTTCGCTGCGGTTCTGGCCGGCGAGGCTCTCGCCCGAGGAGGTGCTGCCCGCCACCACCAGGCCCTCGGTGTTGAACAGCAGGGCGCCCCAGATGGTCTTGCTGTTGGCCGCCAGATACTGCTTCAGGTCGGCCTCGGCCCGGACCGCATCCCCGGCCAGGGCCTCCTGCATGGAGCGCCGCGCGGCCAGGGTGCCGACCATGGAGCGCACGCCGTCCATGTACACGTCCAGACCGCGCTGGCAGGCGTTGGTCATCTGGGTCATGGCCTGTTTCTGCTGATCCAGGGCCAGACCGTAGGTGGACCGCGAAACATAGGTCACGATGGCCGCCACCGCCAGGATCACGGCCAGGGCCACGGTCGCGATGAGCACGGAGCTGATGCTTTTGCGGAACATAGTCTCTCCTGGGTTCAGTTGTGCGCATTGTTCCAGGGGACCGGAACACCGGCAACACGGGCCGCGCCGCCCGCCTGTCCAGGGCCGCTTCGGCCGGAACAGCCCGGTTTTCGGGCGCAGATCATGGCTATCATATAGTAGCCATAAGAATGGGAGCAACTCTGCGGGCGCTGTCCCGGAATCCAGCGCAGGGGTTGCTAGGCCTTGATCCCGGCAGGAAGTGAGCAACCCCTCTCTTATAATAGTGAAAAACTCATAGTGATTTTTGCGATACGGACCGCGCTGCAGAAACAGTGCATTGGACCAGGCGGCACGCAAGAGGCAGGGTCGGGCTAGCGGGTGAGCAATTCCTTTTCCATGGCCCGGCATGACATCTTGAGCGCCGTCTTCCAGAAGAGCAGGGGCGGGGTGCGGTACTCGGCGCCCACGGGCTGGGGCAGCATGCCCTCGTGCTCGAAGGACGCGCCCTGGCGGCGGGGGTCGTAGAGGAGCGCGCCGGGCACCTGGTCCAGGTGGTAGCGCCGCTGGAGCTCGGCCTTGATCTCCCGGGGCAGGGGGCCCTCGCCGCCCGCGCGGAAGGCGAAGAAGTCCACGCAGTCGTGGAAGGCCTCGGCCAGGTGGAGCAACAGGGTGGCGGCCAGCCGCGAGTCGCGGTCGCGTTCCAGGTAGAAGAAGACCAGGCAGGGCCGCTGGTCCTGGAGCACCAGCTCGCGGTAGTCGCCGTCGGCCACGGGCTGGATGGGCGCGCCCAAAAGGATGTCGGACACCGGCAGCTCGGCCAGCTGCTCCACCCGGTCCATGTCCACGGAATCCGGGCAGCGGGCCGCGGCCGGGAGGGCCGCCAGCAGGACCAGGGCCAGGACGCGGATCAGGAGGGAAACGCGGCTCATGTCCCGGCTCCTGGCCCGGACTCGGACAGCCGCACCCCGCCCTCCCGGTCCGGGGAGAGCGTGAGCACCCGGTCGCAGGCGTGGATGAACAGGTCCAGGGGATGGTGGCTGATGACCAGGACCTGGAGTTCCAGGCGCTGGGCGATCTCGGCGATGAGCTTCATGAACCGGGGCACCAGGGCGGGCCGCAGCCAGCAGTCCTGCTCGTCGAGCACCAGGAAGGGCCGGTGCCGGGCCTGGTCCAGCCGGGACAGGGCGATGAGCCGCAAGCCCACGGAGAGGATGTTGCAGACGCTGCCGCCCTGGCCGTGGAGGATGTCCTCCAGGTCCTCGGGCCGGTCCCCGGCGTGGATCTGGAAGGTCACCTGGAGGCGGTTGTTCTTGACCTCGCGCAGGCTGGTGACCGTGCGGTCCTGGCCCAGGATCTCGCGCACCGCGAAGGTCAGGTTGGCCTCGATCTCGTCGAGCAACTCGCCGAACAGGGCCGTGGCCAGGCCTTCCAGGGTGTCCATGGCCCTGGGCGCCAGGTCCAGGAAGGCCGTGAGCCGCGCCTCCTCGGTCCGGGTCTGGCCGAATTCCCGTGCCAGGGCCTCGGCCCGGGCCTCCAGCCGGTCCAGGCGGCGCTCCAGGGAACGGAGGTCCGGAGTTCCTTGCGGAAGTCCGTCGCCGGTCATTGATCCTCACCCCGCGAGCCTTGCCGCTCAATGGCCGCCAGGCTCTGCTCGATGGTTTGCAGATGCTTGCGGTACTCGCTCACGAGCCGGGCGTTTTCGGCCCGCCGCTCGGCCAGGAGCCGCTCCAGCTCGGCCGGGTCCGCGCTGCCGAACTCGGCCTTGGCCTGGTCCTCCAGTTCGCGCAACTGTCGCGCAAGATGGGCCTGGTCCTGCTCCAGCCGCACCCGCTGTTCGCGCAGGGATTCGTAGCTGCGGCGCAAGCCTTCCAGTTCGGCCTCCAGGCCGCGGTCCTCATCCGTGTTCCGGGCCATGCACGGCCTCCTCGTAGAGTTCCCAGACGAGCGCGCTCTCCGGGAGTTCGGGGTTCAGGTTGGCCTGGAGGAACTGCTTGAGGCCGGTGCCCTCGCTGGTGCGCTTCCAGGCCAGGCGCTCCAGGCCCAGGAGGAAGCGGGACTCGCCCTCGGTCTCCTGCTCCTCGGGCGGGAAGTCCTGGTCCGGGAAGACCTGGGCGAAGGGCAGGTGCGGCAGTTCCAGCCGTTCCAGGGTTTCCAGCCCGGGCCGCCAGAAGAACGCGGCCGGCTTGCGCTCCAGGGAGCGGCGGCTGAAGGTCAGCCGGGTGATGTTCCCGGGGTTGCACCAGAGGGTCCGGCCCGCGCGGACCTCGGACTGGGGCCTGTGGATGTGGCCGTTGACCACCAGGTCGATGCCCGGCAGCTCGCGGATGCCGTGGGCCCGGGTCTCGAACTCCGGGAAGCGGATGTTGTGGTGGGTGAGCCAGACCACAAGGTCCGGGTCCTCCGGGGCGTGCTGGAATCCCGCGGGCAGGGGCGCGCCGTCCGGGCTCGCGCCGATGAGCGCCTCGCCCGCCGGGGTCGTGAGCACGAACTGCGGCCCGGGCTCGGCAAGCAGGCGCACGGCGCCCGCCTCGGCCAGCACGGACAGGGACACGTCGCTGGTGAGCCGGGCCAGGTGCTTGTCGTGGTTGCCCACGAGCACGAAGGGCCGCTGGGGCGAGAACAGGCGGATGAGCTCCACCAGCAGGCCGTTGGAGTTCTCCCGGGGCCAGTGGAACAAGTCGCCCAGGATCACGGGCAGGGCCCCGCGCGCCGTGGCCAGGTCCAGGGCGGCCGCCAGCTTGTCCAGGACCTGTTCGCGGAATCCGGGCAGGCGCTGGCCGGGCGGGGTGTCGGCCACGTGCGGGTCGGCGATGAGCAGCAGGCCCGAGGCTTCCAGGCGCGGCAGGCTCATGAGGCCTCCTGGAGGAACCGGGCCAGCTCCAGGCCCGCGCCGCAGGTGGGGCAGACCCCGATGTTCGCCAGCCGCTCCGCGATCTCCTGCCGGAGCTTATGAAGCCTTGCGCTGCAAGCCTCGCTGGACTTGCGGCTGCGTTCCAGCTCGGCCCGGACCGCGGCCATGCGGGCCGCGAGCTCGGCCAGGGGCGCGCTTGGGGTCAGGCTTGGACAGGCTTGCAGACCGGCCAGTCCCAGGGCCTTGTCCGCAGCGGCCTTCAACTTGTTTTTCAATACCTTGTGAGCTTTCAAATACTCCGCAACAGGCGTTGTGGCCTGGGCCTGGGGCGCGGCCGACAGCCCGGCCAGGGCCGCGCCACGGGTTTGGGCCAGGCCCAGGTCCTGGGACAAGCGGCGAAGATCGTTCAGGATTCTTGCCAGGTCCGCGGTGGGCGCGGGTTCGGCCGGAGCCGTGAGCTGGGCCAGGGCCGCGGCCTTGGCCTTGGCCCGGGCCAGGCCCGCGTCCAGGGCGCGGCGGCGCTCCAGGGCCTGCTCCAGGGCCGGAATGCGGGCCTGGGCCTCGTGGACGTCCGCTTCCTTTTCCCGGGCCGCGTCCAGGGCCAGGGTCAGGTCCGGCAGCCCGGCCAGCTGGTCCAGGCCCGCGGCCAGCCCGGCCAGCCGGGTGCGGGCCTGGGCCTGGTCGCGCTTGGCGTCGGCCATGCGGCGCTTGAGCGCGTTCTGCATGGCCAGAAGATGGGCGCTCTCGCTGGAGGCCGCGAAGAACGCGGCCGCGGCCGAGGGCGGCTGGTTCAGCAGGAAGACGGGCGTGCGCTGGTCGCCCAGGTGCACGTCCACGGGCTCGCCGGATTCCAGCTCCACCAGGTCCAGGCGCAGGACCTCGCGGATCTCCTCGGGCACCCCGCCCCGGCCGAGCTTCCAGAACTCCTCGGGAGTCTCGGCCCCGGGCCGCCAGAGCTCGTAGCCCGCGCTGGCCTTTTTCCGGATCCAGACCACCCGGGTGCCGTCGGAAAGCTCCAGGGTCACCCGGGCCTCCTTGGCCCCGTGGCGGATGACGTGGCGCGGCGCGGGGTTGAGCGCCAGGCAGCGCAGGGCCTCGACCACCGCGGACTTGCCCACGTTGTTGGGGCCGGTGAGGGCGGTGAGGCCCGGGCCCAGGGCCAGCTCGGTGCGGCCGTGGGCCATGAAGTTTTCCAGGGTCAGGCAGCGGATCACGGGTATCTCGGCTTGTCCTTGATGCGGGCATAAAAGGCCTCGGGCCCTTCCTCGCGCAGGCGCTCGTTGTTCTTGAGCCAGCGTTCCCGCAGGCCCTCGGGCAGGCCCGGGTTTGCGCAGGGGAAGTCCGCGCATTCATAGCAGAAATGGATGCCCTTGTCGCGCACGCAGGCGTGCACGCCGCAGGCCGCGAACAGGCAGCCGGACTGGCGGCAGCCGCCGCAGGAGCCCTTGGCCAGGAACTCCAGGAGCCGGGCGAATGCCGGATAGTCCTGGAATACCGGGTTCATGGACTCGAAGCGCTGGGCATAGGCCGCGAAGTTCGGGCCCAGGAGGCGGGTCAGGGTCTGGGCCGCCACCTGCACAGGGCCGCTGGAAAAGGCCAGGCACGACCCGCAGTTGAGCCCGCAGGGCGAGAGCCGGGCCACGAGTCCGGGATCAGGCATGGGATCACTCCTTGGTGCTTGCCCGATTGCACTGCAAAAACGGGCAAAAGGCAAGGGCCTCGGGGGTCAGGGCCGCGCCCCGCTCCGGCCCGGAATAGAGCAGCAGCGGGGGTTCCACGGCGAGCCCTGGTCCGCCCGCCTTGACCGCCTCCAGGAGCAGGACCTTGGCCCGGGCCTGGGCGTGGCCGTGGACCAGGCGCAGCCGCTTGGGCGCCAGGCCGTGTCCGGAGCAGACCGCAAGGATCTCTGGCAGACGCTCGGGCAGGTGCACGAGAAAAAACCGGCCCCGGGTCTTGAGGGCCCGGCGCGAGGCCGCCGCGAAATCCACGAGCCCGGCAGGGCCTTCGTGGCGGGCCCGAGCCTTGTCCAGGCCCGGACTTTGCCGCCCCCGGCCGGGCTCGCGCCAGGGCGGATTGCACGATACGAAGTCGTAGGGCGGCGTATTCTCGGGAGCGTATGACGTTACGTCATCGTTTTGTATTTCAAACTGCCGCTGAAAGCCAAGCCGTTCCGCATTGATCCAGGCGTGGCGCAGCATCCCTGGGTCACTGTCCAGGCCGGTGATATGCAGGTCTTCGCGGCCCTGGGACAGGAGCAGGGCCAGGCCCACCACCCCGCAGCCCGTGCCCAGGTCGAGCCCCCGGCGGTCCTTTGCGCGCAATCCGGCAAAGGCGGCCAGGAGCAGGGCATCCACGGAAAACCTATGCCCGCCAACGGGTTGCGACAGCCCGCGGGGAAAATTCAATCTCTGTATCCGGATACGCTCATCCATAAAATCCCCGCGCCTTGCGTGATCGCTTGTTTTTCCCGGTTTGAAGAGGACATGGACGGCACAACAAGGGGATGGACGGAAAAACGATCATCACGCCGGGTTTCCGGGCCGAATCCGGCCCCTGGGGTCAGGTCCGGGTCCCGTTCCCGCTGTTCCGGGCCCGCTGCACCCGGCCCCAGAGCATGTGCAGGAGGAGCCGGGCCTCCTCCATGCCCAGGAGCCGGCCCGCAAGCACGTACAACCCGATCCAGACCGGGATCAGGGCCAGCCAGAGCCAGGCCGTGCCCGCCGTGGCAAAGGCCGCGCCGAACACCAGGGCCGAGAGCCCGGCCATGGGGCCCAGGCTCTTCAGGGGCAGGAGCCGCCCGGTTTCCCGGCGCATGACCAGGGCCAGGGCCGCGAAGTTCACGGCCGAGGACGCGGACACGGCCAGGGCCAGGCCCACGTGGGCCAGGACCTGCATGAGGGCCGCGCCCAGGCCCACGTTCACGAGCATGCAGAAAAAGGCCACCGTGACCGGCGTGCGCGTGTTTTCCCGGGCGTAGAAGGCCGAGGCCAGGGGCCGGGCCAGGGCCGCGAAGGGCAGGCCCAGGGCAAAGGCCATGACCGCCTGGGCCGTGGCGTCCACGGCCGCGGCGTCGAACCGGCCCCGGCCGAAGAGCAGGAGCACGATGGGCCGGGCCAGGGCCATGAGCCCGGCCATGGCCGGCAGGCTCACGAACAGGGTGAGCCGCAGGGTGGAGGACAGGGTGTCGCGGAATTCCTCGTGTTTCCCCGTGGCGGCCAGGGCCGAGAGGTTGGGCAGGGCGGCCGTGGACACGGCCAGGCCGAACACGCCCAGGGGGAACTCCACGAGCCGGTCCGCGTAGTACAGGTACGAGATGCTGCCCACGGCCAGGAACGAGGCCAGGAGCGTGCCGAGCAGGGTGTTGATCTGGTAGACCGCGGCCCCGAACACCGTGGGCAGCATGAGCCTGCCCATGCGGCTCACGCCCGGGTGCCGCCAGGAGCGCTCCCCGCGCCAGGAAAAGCCCCGGGCCCGCAGCGCCGGGAGCTGGGACAAGAACTGGCAGAGCCCGCCCGCCAGCACGCCCCAGGCCAGGCACCAGGCCACGTCCAGGCCCAGGGCCCAGCCCAGGAGGGCCGCGGCGATGAGGCAGAGGTTGAGCACCACGGGCGACAGGGCCGGGGCCAGGAAGTGGCCGAGACTGTTCAATATGCCCATGCACAGGCCCACGCCCGAGATGAGCAGGATGTACGGGAAGCAGACCCGCAGGAGCGCGGTGGCGGTTTCCAGCTGTCCGGGATTCCTGGCGAAACCAGGGGCGATGAGCTCCGTGAGGGGCCCGGCGAAGGCCTCGGCCAGGACCGTGACGCAGCCCACCACGACCAGGAGCCAGAGCAGGGTGGAGCGGGCCATGACAAAGGCCGCGGCCTCGCCCTGGTCCGTGCGCAAACGCTGGAACACCGGGATGAAGGACATGGTCATGGAGCCTTCGGCGAAGAGGCGGCGCAGGACATTGGGCACGCGGAAGGCCACGAAAAAGGCGTCGGCCGGCAGGCCCGCGCCCAAAGTGGCGGCCACCACGGCGTCGCGGATGAAGCCCAGGATGCGCGAGGCCAGGGTGGCCACTGCCACCACCGAGGCGTTCCGGGCGATCTGGCGGGACTGGGACAGGGTCATGCCGGGTCCTTGGGGCTGGAGGCGCACACCGCCAACCCGCTGGATTTCCTGCTACCCGATTTTCACGAAAATGCCTACAGAAAATGAAGAGGAATTCCAGTGTGCAAGCCAACTTCCCGGTCTTGTTGGGGTTTCGCTGGAGAGAACAGGTTGTGAAGGAAAAAGGGGGAGTTGGGGGCGCGTCAGCCCGTGGGCAGGCCGAATTCCTGCACCAGGGGCGGCAGTTCGGCCCGGATGCCGAAGGCCCCGTCCACGTGGTCCACGAGCACGGAGCCCAGCACGGCCAGGAGCCGGGGGTCCACGGCCAGGGGCAGGCCCTGGATCTCCAGGACGTGTTCACCTTCCTGCGGCCCGTCCAGGGCCACGGCCAGGCGGCGCCTGGCCCCGCCTCAGCCCGCGGTGAGGTACAGCCGGGCGGCCCGGGAGCCCGAGGCGGCCAGGCCGAAGCCCAGCTCGGCCAGGGCGGCCGGGGTGAAGCGGATCATGGACTTGTCGCGCATGGTGGTTATCCTTGCCTGGCGTTGATCCTAGCAGGCCGTTGAAAAATTCGCGATGGCCGCGTTGCTCCAAAAAATTCAAATCCTCGCGTATGTCCCAATACGCGGTTGGCCTTGAATTTTTTGCGCGCCTTGCCCGCGCGTTTTTTGAACGGCCTGTGGGGAAAAGCGTGATCAACGGCCTGGCTGAAAAGGAGCTGAAGTCATGCCCGAACTGCCGGAAGTGGAAACCATAGCCCAGGGCCTCAAGCCGCTGCTCCTGGGCCGGGTCATTGCCCGGGCCCGGGTCCTGGACCCCATCAGCACGCCCCAGGGCGCGGACCTCTTCGCCCGCCGTCTGGCCAAGGCCCGCATCCGGGACGTGCGCCGCCGGGCCAAGCTCCTGCTCCTGGACCTGGAGCGGCCCGGGAAGCCGGACCTGTTCCTGGCCGTGCATCTGCGCATGACCGGCGGGCTCGTGGCCGACCTGGACTCGGACGAGGTGCGCCGGTTCAGCCGGGTGCGCTTCGAGCTGGCCGACGGCGGGTCCTTTGTTTTCACGGACATCCGGCGCTTCGGCACGTGCCTGGCCCTGACGGCCCCGGAATTGGCCTCCTGGCCGTTTTTCGCCACCCTGGGACCCGAACCCCTGGAAATGGACGCCGAGGGCTTTGTGGGGCGTTTCCAGGGCCGGAACAAGGCCGTCAAGGCCGCGCTCCTGGACCAGACGGTGCTGGCGGGCGTGGGCAACATCTATGCGGACGAGTCCCTGTTCCGGGCGGGCATCCGGCCCATGGCCAAGGCCGCGAGCCTGTCCGCCCCGCGTCTGCAAGGTCTCCACAGGCATCTCCAAGAGGTACTGGCCCAGGCCATCCGGGAGAACGGCTCGTCCATCCGGGACTACCGGGACGCGGGCGGCAATGCGGGCGCGTTCCAGAACAGCTTCCGGGTCTACGGCCGGGCAGGGGAGCCCTGCGTGGTCTGCGGGACGAAACTGCGCGGCACCAAGGTCGGGGGCCGGAGCACGACCTATTGCCCCAAGTGCCAGAAGTAGAGCGGGGATCGCCTAGATATCCCAGGCCAGTCCGAACATGAGCGAGAGATCCGGCTCGGCCTGATCCTGGGAATCAATGCCCAGGCCCAGGCGCGAGGAGACCTCGAACCCGTCCCAGGGCCGGTGCTTGAGGCCCAGGCCCGTGTCGCCCCAGTCCTGGTCCACCTTGGCCCCGTTGAACCGGAAGCCCGTGATGCCCACAAGCTCGCCGCGCATGGTCGAGCCGCGGTCCTCCCAGCGGTGGTTCCAGGCCAGCCAGGTCCAGAGGTCCAGGTCCGGGGCCCAGGCGTACTGGGCCTCCAGGCCCGCGCGCGAGACATTGGCGACGTCCTGGCGGGAATCGAAGCTGGCCGGGAACGGGCCCGTGTCCTCGGTGTACCCGTCCAGGTCCGCCAGGGCCCAGGAGTGCATGACGAACGGCTCCAGGCCGAGCTGTGCGTCCAGGGGCACGAGCCAGCCCAGGCGGCCCGCCAGGGAATAGACCCGGGCCTGGGTCTGGCCCTTGGAGGTGGCCCCGCCCGCGCCGTTGGCGTAGCCGCGCTCCAAATCCATGTCCACCAGGCTGACCGCGGCCGCGGCCTCGGCGCGCAGGCCCTCGGTCCCCGGGGCGTAGCCCACGAAGGCCGCCGGGCCGGTCATGGTCAGGTCCTGCTCCCCGCCCCAGCCCGTTTCCGTGGAGCGCTTGCCCGTGAACAGGCCCGCCCCGGCGCTGAGCCCGCTGTCCCAGGTCCAGGACAGGCCCGTGCCGCCGTCCGCGCCCAGGTCCGAGCCCGAGAATCCGCTGTCCGTGAAGAGCGATCCCACCACCCAGAAGCGCCGCCGGGCCTGGGGCTCGTCGCCGCCGGCCAGGCCCGAAGCGCCGCTGTGGAGCGCGCCGCGCGAGGCCAGGAGCAGGGACTGGATCCGGGACAGGCCCATGCCCGAGAGCCGCGAACCGAGCCCGGCCATGGCGCCCAGGGAGTCGGCCAGGGAGTCCAGGGTGGTGAGCCCGCCCGTGGTGGAGGCCAGGTAGGCCTCGGAGTCGCCGCTCGGGGTGCTGGCGATGCCCGTGACGATGGTGCCGTCCGCGCTCACGCCGTTGGCGGAATCCAGGTTCCAGCCCGCGAGATTCACGCCCTTGAGCCGCAGATAGTCGGCCAGGGAGAGCATGCCCTGGGGCTGGGTCCAGTAGAAGGCCTCGGTGCCCGAGCTGGTGCTGTACAGGCCCACGATGACCGAGCCGTCGGCGTTGGCGGCCAGGGCCGAGGACACCGTGCTCCCCGAGGGCAGGCCCAGGCCGACCATGCCGGTGCCCGCGGTCCAGCGGAAGGCCTCGGCCCCGGCGGTCACGTCGCAGATGCCCACAACGGTGGCGCCGTCCGCGCTCACGCCCATGGCCTGGGCATTGCCCCAGCCCTCGATGGTGCCGAGAGCGGTCATGGTGCCGCCGCCCGCCGTGGTCCAGCGGAAGGCCTCGTACACCGCGCCGGTGTAGTCCCAGCCCACCACCACGTTGCCGGTGGCGTCCACGCCCGTGGCCTGGGCGTCCCCGCCGCCGCCGGGCAGATGGCCCAGGTCGGTCATGACCCCGCCGGTCCAGCGGAAGGCCGCGTCGCCGCCCGGGGTGTCGCTCACGCCCACCACCACGGTGCCGTCGGCGTTCACGGCGTTGGCCGAGGACGACGCGCCGCCGGCCAGGATGCCCAGGAAGGTGTAGCCGCCGCCGGAGGTCCAGAGATAGGCCTCGGGCATTCCCGGGCCGCCGGGGTCGTAGCGGCCCACGATGGTGGAGCCGTCGGAACTGATGGCGTAGGCCCCGGACGAGGGCGTGCCCGGGCCCCCCAGGAAGGGCACCAGGGTCATGGCCCCGCCGCTCCAGTAAAAGGCCTGGTCGTCGCCCGAGGGGTTCACCACCAGGCCCACGGCCAGGGAGCCGTCGGCGCTCACGCTCCAGCCTTCGGAATAGTCGATGGGGGAGCCGGGATACTGGCCCGGCAGGAGGAACGAGGCGGCCCGGGCAGGGGCGGCGGCCACGGCCAACACCAGCACGCAGAGGAGCGCCAGCGCCCAGGGACGGCGCGCGGACAAGGCGTGGTGTGGCACAGTGGACCCCGCTCCTCAAAAGGCAAGGAATGCCTTCGGATTACAAAGACGTCCTGGCACCGATCAGGGAATCAGTCAATGGGAATTTTTCGAGGCAGGGCAAGGCTTCCGGGGGGTGTCACCGGGAAGGGACGGCCGGCATCAGCTGTGGCCAGGCCGCGGCCCAGGCCCCGGGCTCGTGGCCCAGGCCCGGCAGCACGCGCAGCTCGCACGGGGTCCCGGCGGGCAGGTTGCGGGCGAACGAGGCCGCGATCTCCGGGGGCACCACCGTGTCCGCGGTTCCGGAGAAGTGCACCTGGGGCAGGCGGCCCAGGCGCGGGGCCGAGTCCGCGGGATTGAGGGAGCCCTCCAGGGGCGGCACGCCGTGGATGCGGGTCCAGAGCGCACTGTCCAGGTTGCCGCAGACCGTGACGAGCAGGGCCACGTCGCTGCGCCGCGCGGCCAGGAGCGCGGCCATGGCCCCGCCCCCGGACCAGCCGCAGAGCACCAGGCGCTCGGCCCGGGCAGCGGCCTTGGCCCGGTCCAGGAGGGCGTTCTCCGCGGCCAGGGCGGTTTCGGAAAACCGGGCCGTGGTCCAGTCCGCCTGGCCGCAGGCCGCGCTCACCCCGTACTGGCAGGCGCGGCCCAGGTAGGCCACGGCCGGAGCGGGGTCGGCGCAGGCCAGGAGCAGGGCGCCCGGCTCGCGCGGGGTGGGGTCCAGGGCGGCCTGGTTGCGGGTGACGTAGGCCCGGCCGTCGCCCTCGATGTAGGCCACGAGGATCTCACCCTGGCCGCGCACCCAGGCCTTGGCCGGCAGGGGGGAGTCCACGGAGAGCGGGACCCAGTCCGCGCGGCCCTTGAGGTCTTGGGGAACGCTGCGGTCCGGGGCGCAGCACAGGAGCGCGAGGCAGAGGAGCAGGAGGGCAGGGCGGCGCATGGCGGGAAGATACCGGCTTTGCCCTTCCCGGCAAAGCCCTCCCCGGCCTTTCCGTGAAAGGGCCGAGGGCCCAAAAAAAAGCCGCCCGGCTTGGGGCCGGGCGGCGATCGGTCAACTGGGAAGTCGGGAGCTCCGGCTACCAGCGGGGGCGACGCTCCTCACGGGGCTTGGCCTCGTTGACCTTGAGGGTCCGGCCGCCGAAATCGGCGCCGTTCAGGCTGCGGATGGCCTCATCAGCCGCGCCGTCCTCCATCTCCACGAAGCCGAAGCCGCGGAAGCGGCCGGTCTCGCGGTCCATGATGAACTTGACGGAGGACACTTCGCCGTAACGGGCGAACAGGTCGCGGGTCTGATCCTCGGTGGCGCTGAAGGGAAGGTTCCCGACGTAAATGGACTTCATAAACCCCAAACTCCTTGAAAAGAAAAACAAAATGTGCCTTCCGGCCCGCGCGGCTCCGTGCCGCCCGGAGAACAACCGGAACAAGGCGGAAAGCCGACCCATAAAGATTTGTCCACAGGGAGTCAAGGGAACAGGCGGGATTTTCAGCGCAAAAAATGTGCGCCATGCCGGTGGTCCGGCAGGCCCGGGCTTGTGGGTGGCCGCGGGTGTTTTTACATGGCGCACAGCGCTCTTTCAGGGCTGGGGGCGGCTCGATCCGCCAGATGGTGGAAGGCTGCTGGTTCTATTTCGGCCCTCCCTCCGTTGCGGTGACGGCGTATTGCCACAAAGGGCCCTTTGCCGTTGCCCCAGAAATACCGCCAAAGAGCAAGGGCTGTCCACGACTTTTATCCCCAGACGCGGCAGGCGGTTAGGCCCAGGAGTCCTTGGGGCTCTAAGATTCGTGCTTTATATCCAGGGGGTTGGTCGGGATTGCGGGGAGGGCGGGGGAAGGGACAAAAGTTGTGAGCCGATTCCGGTGTCTTTCCGGCGTTCCCCTGGGCTTCCGTTGGCGGGCCCTCGGGGGATTTTTTCGGCTCACTGCGCTCTTTCAGGGCTCGGGGCGGCTCGTTCCGCCAGATGTGGTTTGAACCCGTTGGCGTTTATTCCTGCTCACCCTCCGTTGGGGTTGGTCCTATTGCCTCGGGAGGAACACCCTCCCGCTCATGATTGAAGGTAAGCACGATCGGGCGGGAGTCAAGATCGCCTAGACCCACAATCCCTGCTGGACCCGGTGCTCGCGCAGCCGGTCGAGCACGGACTCGGGCACGTGGAGATTGCCCCGGCCCCGGCCCAGGGAGATGCCCGGCTTGACCCGGCCGTGGTAGTCGCTGCCGCCCGAGGGCAGGAGCCCCAGGCGTCCGCAGAGGGCCGCGTACTGGTCCATCTGGCGCGGGGAGTGCTCGGAGTAGTAGACCTCCATGGCCGTGAGCCCGTAGCTCTTGAGCTCGCGGGCCAGGGGCTCCAGCTCGGCCACGGACAGGCCCAGGAGGCAGGGATGGGCCAGCACCGGGGTGGCGCCGTCGGCCAGGAGCGCCTGGATGGCCTTTTTGGGCGTGAGCTTGGCCTTGGGCACGTAGGCCTTGCCCCAGCGGCCCAGGTAGCGGCGGAAGGCCTCCTCCAGGGAGGTCACGGCCCGCAGCCGGAGCAGGACCTGGGCGAAATGCGGCCGTCCCACCACGCCCCTGGCCTGGGCCTCGACCTCCTCGTAGGTCAGGCCGGTGCCCAGGTCGGCCAGGCGCTGGGCCATTTCCCGGTTGCGCTCCTGGCGGGCCGAGCCGAGCCAGTCGAGGGTTTGGCGCAGGTGGACCGGCTCCCCGGGCAGCCAGAGCCCGAGCAGGTGCATGGCCCCGCAGCCCGGCGGGGCCGAGGCCGCCAGTTCCACGCCCGGGATCACGGTGAGCCCCAGGTCCTGGCCCGCGGCCACGGCCTCGGCCAGGCCCAGGTCCGTGTCGTGGTCCGTGAGGGCGATGGCCGAGAGTCCGGCGGCCTTGGCTTTGCGGACCAGCTCCGCGGGAGTGTCCGTGCCGTCCGAGGCCGTGGAGTGGGTGTGCAGATCAATGCCCATGGCTCACGATAAGCCCGGGAATGCGCCCCGTCCAGCCGCCGGTTTCGCCGGTTTTACGGAACCGCGGGGGAGGGGTTGTGGATGGACCGGCCCGGGTGGTATTCGGAAAGAATGCCCAAGCTTCTTCTGGTGGACGACGTGGACGCGGCCCGGGCCATCGCCCGGCTCTATCTGCGCGGCCTGGACCTGGAGGTGGACGAGGCCGGGGACGGGGCCAGGGCCGTGGAGCTGTTCCGCACCGGGTCCTACTTCCTCGTGCTCCTGGACCTGGAGATGCCCGTGCTCCACGGCCTGGAGGCCTGCCGCGCCATGCGCGCCGCCGAGGCCGCCGGCAACCTCCCGCGCACCCCGATCCTGGCCCTCACGGCCCACGGCGACGCGAGCTACGCCGAGGCCTGCCTCAAGGCCGGCTGCGACGGCATCCTGGTCAAGCCGCTCAACCGCACCCTGCTGCGCGAGACCGTGGCCCGCCATTTGCCCGGCTGATTATTTTTTTCCCCCATTCTTTGCCCAGGGCCCGGCCCGGCGCTACAAGGGAAATTGCGGCACAACCCTGTCCGGAGGCGCGGTCATGGCCAAGAAGACGGAAATCCTCCTGGAGACCGGCACCAACGAGCTGGAGATCCTGGAATTCCACATCGACGAGGCGACCCCTGCCGGGCCCGTGGCCTGCCACTTCGGGGTGAACGTGGCCAAGGTCATGCAGGTCATCGAGAGCCCCCGGCTGGTGCGCCCGGAATCCGCGCCGCACCCCTGCATGCTCGGGGTCATCCCCCTGCGCGACCACATCCTGCCCGTGCTGGACCTGGCGGTCTGGCTCGGCATGGACAAGGCGGCCCACGACCAGGAGGTGGTCATCGTCACGGAGTTCAGCCAGAGCGTCACCGGCTTCCTGGTCTCCGGGGTCACGGAGATCCACCGCGTGGGCTGGCCCGAGGTCATCCCGCCGTCGCGGGCCCTGGGCCGGGTGGATTCCTCGAGCATCATCGGCCTGGTGGAGCGCGAGGGCCGGTTCATCCAGCTCCTGGACCTGGAGCACGTGCTGGCCGACCTGGACCCCACGGCCTCGGAACAGGCCTGGAAGACCACGGTGCGCGCCGAGAGCGCCTACACCGCCCTGGTGGCCGACGACTCGGCCACGATCCGGGCCATGCTGCGCAACAACCTGGAGGCCGCCAACTTCCGGGTGCAGATGACCACCAACGGCGCCGAGGCCCTGGAGCGGCTCACGGCCATCAAGGCCGAGGCCCTGGAAAAGGGCCTGCCCGTGGGACAGATCCTGGACGTGCTCATCTCGGACATCGAGATGCCGCTCATGGACGGGTTCAGCCTGGCCAAGGCCGTGAAGAGCGATCCGCAGCTCTCGGCCCTGCCCGTGATCCTCTATTCCTCGATCATCACCGACGAGCTGCGCCACAAGGGCGAGAGCGTGGGCGCGGACGCCCAGGTGGCCAAGCCGGACCTGGACCAGATGGCCCGCACGGCCATCGGGCTCATCGAGTCCAAGGCCGCGGCCCAGGCGGGCTGACAGGTTCTTCCGCAACCATCCGCAACCATCCGCAAGGCGAGGCTCAGGCCGGGGCGAAGCCCTGCCCGTCCTGACGCAGCAGGCCCAGTTCCGTGAGCCGCAGGAGGTCGCGGCGGGCCGTGTGCAGGGTGCGCTCGCGGTACAGCAGGCGGAACGGGGTGTCGCGCAGCACCTGGCGCAGGCTCACGGGCGCGGCCGCCTCCAGGATGAGCAGGAGCAGGTCCTCCTGGCGGCCGGAGAGCTGGCCCTGGCCGCGCAGGTCCCGGATGCGGCCCATCCGCGCCAGCCGCTCCAGGGGGGCCAGGAGCCGGGCCTTGAGCCGCAGGAGTTCGGCCCACAGCCCGCCCAGGTGGTGTTCCAGCCAGGGGGTCAGGTCCGCGCCCTCCTGGATGGAGTCCAGGAAGGCCCGGAAGGTCTCCAGCGGGGTGCGGGCCTCGGATATGGCCGGGAGCCAGGGCAGGAAGCGCAGGCCCGCGGCGGCCAGGATCATGGCCTGCACGGCCCGGCCCGTGCGCTGGTTGCCCGCGTCGAAGGGGTGCAGGCAGGAGAAGTGGAAGCTGAACAGGGCGGCCCGCAGGATGGGCGGCTCGTGGCGCAGGGGCTCGGAATTGATCCATTCGCAGAGCGCGGCGCAGAGCGTGCGGATGTCCTGGACCTGGCGCGGGGGCACGAAGGACCCGCCCTGGGACGGGTCGCCCACCTCGATGGAGCGCATCCGGAAGCGGCCGGGCTCGGTGAGCGGGTAGTCCAGGCCCTCGACCACCAGGGAGTGGGTCTTCATGAGCAGGGCCTCGCTCACCTCCAGGACCCCGAATTCGCGGCGCGGCCGGGCCACGGAGCGGCAGGCCCGGGCCAGGTTGAACAGCTCGCGCCGGGCCTGGTCCTGGGGTGGGGTCTCCTCGGGGATGGCCAGGGCGGCCGCGGCCTGCTCCAGGCCCAGGCCGTTGCCCGCCAGGGAGGCCGAGCCGAACAGGGAGCGCAGCCAGAGGTCCGCGTCGATCTCCTGGGCGGTTTCGGGCAGGCAGGGCAATTCGGCCAGGAGCGCGGCCAGGGTCTGGACCCGGGCCAGCAGGGGCAGGACCCGCACCCGGTCGAACCGCCGGGTGTAGCGCAGGGTGTCGGGGCTGAAGACCAGGGCCTTTTTGCTCATAAAAGCTCACTGGTTTTTGCAACAGAGAGATGTGTATTCTTTCAGTGTTGCTATAATTATCATAGATTTTATGCAAGAGTTTTTGCGAGGGAATATGCAGGGGCGGGACCCGGGGATCGGGGCCCTGGGCCGGGCCGCGCCACGCCGGGAGATCCGGGCGGCCTGGACCGGACTTGGCCGGAGCTGTCCAACTTCCGGACCCGGGGTTTGTCTTGTCTCTCCAAGTCCAGTAGTGCGCAGGGTGAGCCTCTGGAAAACCGCCGCGATTCCTTGCAAAAGCCAAAACCCATCATGCTAGAAAAGGAAGATTGCAAAGACAAATAGGTGATTCTATAGCGATTTTGCATAAAAAACTGGACGCAACAAGCAAAGTTGCAGTATAGGCGCTTCTGTATAGGCCGCAATGAACAGCACAGGCTCCCCTGTGCAAAAGGAGCGCTTCATGCACTGCGTTCTCATCTTGCCGAAGCGGGACGGAGGGCTGCCGCCGGCGCATCAGCTGCGCCAGTGGGGTTTCTCCGTGTCCTCGGCCGTGCGGGCCGACGGGCCGGCCCCTGTCCTGGCCCTTGCCGGGCCCGGTTCCAGGGACCCGGGACCGGGCCGCGCCCCGGCTGGTCTGGACGACCATACATGCCTTGACCTGAAATTGTCAGATGACTAAAATCCAGCCATGACCCTGCCGCACCCTCCTGCGCCCCTGTCCCGGGCCGGGGCCGAGACCCGATGCGCGGACTGCGCCCATCTGCTGAACGGCTGCTGCGAGCCCGCGGCCGAGACCTTGGCGGAGCAGGGCTGGCCCGGGGTGGCGGTGCGGCCCGCGCCCTGGGCCCGGGCCCGGGACTGCCCGGGATTCGAGCCCGGCGGCGACTATCTGGAGGCCCTGCGCGAGTCCGGCGAACGCCGGGACCAGGAGGCCCTGGAGCGCGGCCGGGGCTTTTTTCCGCACGAGCCCTGAATACGGCCCGGCCCGTTTACAGCGCCATTTCCCTGGGGTAGTGTGCCCAAATGCGACTTGTGCCCTGTGCCCGCCTGGCGATCCGGACAGCGTTCTGCGTCCTGCTGGTGACCGCCGCGCTCTGCAGCGCCGCCGCGGCCCGCGAGGTGCGCGTGGCCCTGATGCACATGCCGCCCGGGGTGTTCCAGGACAAGGACGGCAAACCCCAGGGCCTGGCCGTGGACATCCTGGAGGAAACGGCCCGGGCCGAGGGCTGGACCCTGACCTGGGTCCCTGGCTCCCTGGCCGAGGGCCTGGAGCGCCTGGCCGCGGGCCAGGTGGACCTCCTGCCCTGGCTCACCGCCTCCCAGGACCGCTCCTTCTATCTGGACTTCAGCCGCCGCAAGTACCTGCGCACCTGGGGCGCGGTCTATACCCGGAAGGATCTGGCCGCGGTCAGCCTCCTGGACCTGGACCGCCACACCGTGGCCCTGGAGCGCGGTTCGCGCGCGGCCCAGGGCTATCTGGAGATGATCGCGGACTACGGGCTCACGGCCGTGCCGGTCTGGGTGGACAGCCCCGAGGCGGTGCTCCAGGCCGTGGCCCAGGGCCGCGCCGACGCCGGGGCCGTGCCCCGGCTGTTCGGGGACTGGGCCGCAGCAAGCCTGGATGTGGAGTCCACCAACATCACCTTCCAGCCCGGGGCCCTGGCCGTGGCCGTGACCAAGGGCAAGAACCCGGACCTTCTGGCCGGGTTCGACCACCAGATGGACCGCATGGCCGCGGACCGGAGCTCGGTGTTCTACACGGCCAAGGCCCGCTGGCTCAAGCCCGAGGGGCCCCAGGGCACCCCGCGCTGGTTCGAGCTGGGCCTGCTTCTGGCCGGGCTCCTGGCCTTCGGGGCCCTGGTCCTGGCCGTGCGCTTCGGGCTTTCCGCGGGCCGCGAGCGCCGCAGCCTGCGCACCGTGGAGGCCCGGGCCCAGGCCATGCGCGCCGAGGTCGAGGAGCGCCGCAAGACCGAGGCCGCGCTCCTGCGCAACCGCCAGCGCTTTGCCCTGGCCGCCCGCGCGGGCAAGGTGGGCATCTGGGAGCGGGATTTCGTCCAGGACCAGACCTACCTGGACCCGGTGTTCAAGGAGATGCTCGGCTACCAGCCCGAGGAGCTGCCCGACGACCTGGAGTTCATGCGCGGCCTCCTGCAGGAGGACGAACAGGACCTGGCCCAGGAGCGCTTCCAGGAATTCCTCCAGGGCGCGGGCACGGAGTTCGAGACCGAGACCCGGCTCCTGCACCGCGACGGGGCCTTCCGCTGGGTCTCGGTGCGCGGCACCTGCGTGCGCGACGCCGAGGGCCGGCCGGCCAAGGTCATCGGCGCGGTGGTGGACATCACCGAGCGCAAGGCCCTGGAGACCGAGCTCATCCGGGCCAAGGAGGAGGCCGAGGCCGCGAGCATGGCCAAGGGCGAGTTCCTGGCCAACATGAGCCACGAGATCCGCACCCCGCTCAACGGGGTCATGGGCATGCTTCAGCTCCTCCAGCGCACGCCCCTGGACGCCCGGCAGCGCAAGTACGTGGACACGGCCTCCACCTCGGGCCAGAACCTGCTCGCCGTGATCAGCGACATCCTGGACCTGTCCAAGATCGAGGCCGGCAAGGTGGAGATCGCCCAGGTGCCCTTCAACCTGGCCGAGGTCCTGGATTCGGTGCTGGACATCTTCCGGCCCCAGGCCCTGGAGAAGAACCTCTCCCTGGGCTGGACCGGCGGCCCGGACATCCCCCCGGCCCTGGTGGGCGACCCCGGCCGCGTGCGCCAGGTGCTCTTCAACCTGGTGGGCAACTCCATCAAGTTCACCGAGGCGGGCTTCGTGCACGTGCAGGTGGACTGCGACCGGCCCAGCCGCGCCGACGGGGCCGTGGGGCTGCGCTTCGAGGTCACGGACACGGGCGTGGGCATCCCGGCCCACATGCTCGACCGGATCTTCGACTCCTTCACCCAGGCCGACGGCTCCTTCTCCCGCAAGTACCAGGGCACGGGCCTGGGCCTGGGCATCGTCAAGCGCCTGGTGGGCCTGATGCACGGCGGGGTGTCCATCGAGTCCGAGCCCGGCCGGGGCACCAAGGTGACCTTCCGCATCGAGACCCAGCCCGCGGCCGTGGCCTGGCCCCAGGTCCGCCACGAGGACCTGCCCGCGCCGGTGGCCGAGCCCGGGCGGCGGCGCATCCTCCTGGCCGAGGACAACAAGATCAACCAGCTGGCCGCCATGAGCCTGCTGGAGGACGCCGGGCACGCCGTGGACCTGGCCGAGAACGGCCGCCAGTGCCTGGAGATGCTGGCCCGGGGCGGCTACGACTGCCTGCTCATGGACATCCAGATGCCCGAGATGAGCGGCCTGGAGGCCACCCAGCGCATCCGCGAGGGCCAGGTGCCCGGGGCCCGCGACATCCCGATCATCGCCATGACCGCCCACGCCATGAAGGGCGACCGCGAACGCTTCCTGGCCGCGGGCATGGACGGCTACATCGCCAAGCCCGTGAGCATCCGGGAGTTCGACACCGTGCTCGCCACGGTCCTGGGCCGGGCCGCTTCCAGGGCCTGACGGCCCGGGGCTTGCAAAGCCCCGCGCAGGGGAACGGTTTTCCGGCGGCCCGCCGCTTTACAAAAAACGCAAATCGGGCTAACCGGGTACCAGCAACCCCGGAGCGCCATGAAACGATTCCGGCTTCTGCTTCTCTTGGCCCTTATCCCGATCCTGCCCGGCTGCATGGTCATCAGCGCCGCCGTGGGTGTGGGCGGCTATGCCCTGGGCGGTCCGGCCCAGTACGCGGGCACGGCCTATTCCCTGTGCGAATACAGCTACGAGCTGGCGGTCAACGAAAAGACCCCGGACCTGGTCTTCAAGGACAAGGTCCTGGAGGTGGTCGATATCCTGGACGGCCCGGACTACGTGGGCGCCTGGGAAACCGCCCTGGCCGCCAAGGGCCCGGCGCCGGAGCATTCCGTGACCCTGGAGGGCCTGACCCTGGCCTACAATCTCCAGGACCTGCCCGAGGCCGTGCGCCCGGCCCCGGCCCTGCAGGGCCCGGCCCTGCCCGGGGCCAAGCCCCTGCCCCAGGCCCCGGTGCTCCTGGCCGAGGGCAAGCCCGCGCCCCCGGCCCAGCCCGCCCAGGCCCCGGCCGTGCGCGGCCCGGTCCAGACCGCCCCGGCCCCGGCCGTGGAACTGCCGGACTGGCCCACCCTGGCCCAGGCCCAGGCCGATGTTCCGGCCCAGGCCGACTGGTCCGTGCGCCTGCCCGTGTCCGGCGTGGTCCTCTGATGCGCGAGGAAGAGGGGGGCCCTGGCCCCGTGGCACGGCGGCCGGAAACGGCCGTTTTGTCTTTCTAGGAACCCGGCGAAGCCGGAACGATCAGGAAACTGGCGCTGGCCCTGGCAATGCTCCGTTCGCCCAGGCTCACCTCGGCCTCCACAAAGGCGATGCGCTTGCCCCGGCGCACCACCCGGGCCAGGCAGGACAGCGGCGGGCCGTCCAGGTCCCGGGGCCCCACGGGGCTCAGATAGCGGGTGCTCATCTCCACCGTGGTCGCGGCCTGTCCCTCGGGCAGGCCCGGGAGCACGGCGTGGGCCATGGTCTCGTCCAGGAGCGAGGCCAGCACGCCGCCCGCCAGCATGCCCGCGCCCTGGAGGAACTCCGGCCGCAGGGGCAGGCGCAGCCGGGCCTGGACCGGAGAGATCTCCTCCACCTCCACGCCCAGAAACCCGAACAGGTTGTTCACGGTCTGGCCCGGCCGGGCCACGGCCGCCAGGTAGTCCGCCATGGTGCTCACAGGGTCGCCTCCTGGGTGCGCCGGGCCAGGCACTGCTCCATCCATTCCCGCAGTTCCGCCAGCCGGATGACGATCTCGGTCTGGGTCGAGGGCAGGGCGCCGGGCTGCACTTCCAGGGTGATGTAGCCGCTGTAGCCGCGCTCGGCAAGGCGCTCCAGGACCCCGGCCAGGGGCAGGTCGCCCTGTCCGGGCAGGAGGTGCTCCTGGAAGCCCCGGGCGTCGGAGAAGTGCATGTTCCGCAGGAGTTCGTCGGGCACGCGCTCGAGCACGTCCAGGGGGTCGCGGCCCGAGACCCCCAGATGGCAGACGTCCAGGGTCAGGCCCAGGCTCTTGGAGCGGCAGAGGTCCAACAGCGCGCCGAGGGGCTCGCGGCCGAAGGGCTGGACCGGCGGCCAGGGCAGGTTCTCCAGGGACAGGCGCACCCGGCCCAGGGCGTTGAGCAGCAGGTGCAGGTCCGTGGCCCGGGAGAACCAGCGCGCGCCCGCGGCAAAGGCCCCGGAGCCCTCGGGCGGGTGCAGGGTCACGTTGCGGGCCAGGGGCAGGGAGTTGGCCAGGTCCACGGTGGCCTGCCAGGAGTCCGGCAGCCCGCCCCAGCGGTTCAAATGGCGGAAGGGCGCGTGCAGGCTGCGGATGGGGCAGATCGCGTCCACGGCCGCCATGCCCGGGCCAGGGGCCATGAGCGGGTCGTTGACGATCAGCTCCAGACCCTGGAACCCGGACAGGGCGGCGATTTCCGCGATATCCGGCAGGGCCAGGTGGAAGAGGCTGCCCGTGGACAGGAGCAGCCGGGGTCCGGCGCGCTGGTCCATGACCCTCTCATGCCACGAAACCCCGGTCCCGTCCCCCGTCATTCGGGGAAGGGCGCGCCCGGGTCCGTGAACGGCAAGGTTCCAGTCATTTTCGGTTTGAATTATTGACAGAACCCGTTCTTGTCCGTCAAATGGGCGCGGAACTCTTACCAGGAGTCAGCCGTGCCCGCTCCCCAGGATTCCCCGGGCCCCACGACCCCCGCGCCCGCCCTGCTGGAATCCATGCTCGCGGCCCAGACCCTGGGCCTGGCCGCCCTGGACGCCTCGGGCCGCATCCTCTACGCCAACCCCGCGCTGGAAGACCTGCTGGACGCCGGTTCCGGCGGCCTTGCCGGGCGCTTCTTCCACGACCTGGGCCCGGGCGCCGAGGCCGCCGACGACCCCGAGAATCCGGGCCCGTTCCACGCCCGGCTCAAGGGCCCGGGCGGCTGCTGCGAGGTCTTCCTGGAGGTCCGCGACCTGCCGCCGAGCGCGGAGCACGACGGGGTCCGGCTGGTGCTCGTGCGCACGCCCCTGGAGCGCCTGGCCGAGGACCGCCTGCGCCGGGGCCAGGCCCTGGCCCGGGTGCTCCTGGACGCCGAGGACGACGCGGCCCTGCTGCTGGACGTGGACGGCCAGGTGGTGGCCGTGAACCGCTCCGGCGCGGCGCGCTTCCGGGCCACGCCCGAGGAGATGATCGGCCGCAGCCTGGCCGAGTTCCTGCCCTGGGACCTGTTCGAGGCGCGGCTCGGCCGGGTCATGGAGGTCTTCTGCCAGGGCCGGGGCCTGCGCTTCGAGGACGAGCGCGACGGCCGCTGGCTGGAGCACAGCTTCTGGCCCGTGCTCGGCCGCGACGGCGGGGTGGCCCTGGTGGCGGCGTTCGCCCGGGACGTCACCGAGCAACACGCCCTGGCGCGGCTGCGCGAGGACGTGGAGCGCATCGCCCGCCACGACATCAAGTCCCCGCTCACGGGCATCGTGGGCCTGGCCCGGGCGCTGTTGCGCGACGAGAACCTCTCGGCCCGGCAAAAGGCGCTCGTCGAGGCCATGGGCGAGGCCGGGGAACAGGTCCTGGCGCTCTTGAACACCTCGCTCGACCTCCTGGCCATGGAGCGCGGGGAATACCGCCCGCCCCAGGAGATCCTGGACCTGTCCGAGATTCTGGGCCGGGTGGAGAGCCGGCTGGACCCGCTCATCCGGCGCAAGCGCCTGTCCCTGGCCTATCTGCGCCAGGGGCGGCCCTGGCCCGCCAGCGAGCCCTGCCCCCTGCGCGGCGACCCCCGCCACCTGGAAACCCTTTTCGCCAACCTGCTCAAGAACGCCTTCGAGGCCGCGCCCTCGGGCAGCCGCATCAGCGTGTCCCTGGAGCCCCTGGACGGGTTCTGGGAGGTCGCGGTGCACAACGAGGGCTGCGTGCCCGAGCCCGTGCGCGGCCGGTTCTTCGAGAAGTACTCCACCGCGGGCAAGCCCGGGGGCACGGGCCTGGGCACCTACTCGGCCCGGCTCATCGCCCGGGCCCATGGCGGGGACGTGGCCATGGAGACCTCCGAGACCGAGGGCACCCGGGTGCGGGTGCGCCTGCCCAGATCCCCGGACGCCGGGGCATAGGACGGCCATCGTCGCCCATCGTCATTCTTGAAAAACAAAAGGTTGCAATAAAGAAGGCCGCCGGGACCAGGGTTCCGGCGGCCTTGTGCGCGGGGGGCTAGAAGATGCCGGAGATGACCCGGGCCAGGCCTTCCTGCAGGGGCGGCAGGGCCTCTTCGAACTTGAGGTTCACCTGGTTGGCCGAGGAGGCCACGCGGGTCTGGTAGCGCAGGCGGTTGGTGGTCTTGTCCACGGACTGCTGCACCGAGGTGCCCTTGCCCTTGGCCAGGTTGGCGGCCTGCTTCTCCTTGACCTTGCCCGTGGTCTTTTCCGAGATCATCACGTCGGTCATGATGGAGTAGGTCACGTCCTTGACCAGGGACCCGGCCACCACGTCCGCGGTGCCCGCGGCCAGGCCGCCGATGGCCCCGCCGGCCACCGAGTTCCCGGCAGCCCCGCCGATGAGGGCGCCGGCCGTGGCGCCGGCCAGGCCCGCGCCCAGGGTGCTGCCGTAGCCGCCGTACACCGAGGCGCGCAGGGCCGAGGGATCGGCCATGCCGATCTGGAGCACGTTGACCTGCAGGATGTAGCCCGCGGTCTTGGGATTGTTGGAGATGGCGTAGCCCTTCTGCTGGAGCCGGGAGATGATGCCCTGGGCGATGTTCAGGTCCTTGTCCGAGGTGTTGCGCACGTCCACGAACACGCTGCGCTCGGCCAGGTTCTCCACGTCCAGGAATATGGTGTCGGACATGAGGGTTTCGACCTTGAGGTCCTTCTTCTCCAGGGCGATCTGGGTCGCGGCGCAGCCCCAGGCCAGGAGCAGGGCCGCGAACAAGAGCAGGATCCTTCGCATGGTGTCCTCCGTCATCCAGGTTGAAGTTATGGCCCGTCCAGGCCCGGCTGGCGCGGGATTTGGGACTCGGCGTTAGATTAACATTTCTTAATCGCAATATGCAACACCAGAAGAATAACCGGCTGTCTTGTAAGCCGATCCGGAGGAAAACCGCGGGGCGCGGGGCCCAACGGCGCATCCGGGACGCGATATGTGGGAGGCGAAGGCCGGGCCGGCCGCCGGGACAAGGCGGAAAGGCGAGCTAATCCAGAATGTTGAAGATTTTTCTGGTGGCGGGGTCCGGGTCCGGCTCGGGCCAGGACGCGGCCAGTTCCGGGGCCAGGAACTGGGGCTCCATGTGGGCCAGGTGGGCGCGCATGGCCCGGCCCGCGGCAGCGGCGTCGCCCTGTTCCACGGCCGCCAGCACGGCCTCGTGGGCCACCAGGGAGGCCATGCGGTTGGTCTCGTTGCGCTTGAGGTAGGCCTCGCGGGTCTGGGCCAGGCGTCCGGCCAGGCCCTCCACCAGGCCCAGGAGCAGGGAGTTGCCCGCCACCCGGGCCAGGCAGGCGTGGAAGGCGCTGTCCGCGTCGCGGCCCGTGCCGCCGGTGGCCACCTCCCGGCGCTGGCACAGGAGCAGCATCCGGAGCTCGGCCAGGTCCGCGGGCCCGGCCCGGCGGGCGGCCATCTCGGCCATGGGCGGCTCCAGGAGCAGGCGCACCTGGAGGATCTCGGCCAGGGTCCGGGACCCGGGCATGGGGGCCTGGGGCCGGGCGGCCGCGCTGAGCCCGGCCAGACCCTGGCGCAGGGAGGCCCGCGCCTGGGGGCTGCCGCGCTGTCTCCGTCGCCTTTCGTCGGCCATCGTCGCCCTTCGCTGTGAATGATTAATTGCTGTCGATATCCTCAGACCTGGGTGGCCCCGGGGGTCGAGGCCAGGAGTCCGAAAAAGCAGTCGGCCCAGTTCAGGGAGTCCTGGTAGGCCTGGGCCGCGTCCCGGGGCGTGAGGCCCAGGCTCTTGGTCAGGGAGCGCACCGCGTCCCAGTCCGAGTTCTCCGTGGCCTGCACCAGGGCCAGCCAGGCCGAGAACGGGGTGTCCTCGCCGCAGAGCGCCGCGCCCACTTCCGGGGCCAGGGGCAGATGCCCCACCAGGTGCTCCATGGGCATGTTGAAGATGGGCTCAAGCAGGGAGAACAGTCCCAGCAGGAACAGGGCCTCGGGGTTCGCCGGGGGATGGGCCGTGGGCGCGGCCAGCTCCAGGAAGCGGGCCCGCTGGGCCGAGAGATAGGCCAGCTCCCGGGTGCGTTCCGCGGGCAGCATGTCGGTCATGAGCAGGAGCCGCAGCCAGGCCCGGATGGGCTTCCAGCCCGCCAGGAGCACGGCCTGCCGGATGGACGAGACCCGCTGGCCGAAGCCGAAGCTGGCCGAGTTGAGGTAGGCCAGGAGCCGGTAGGTGAGCGACACGTCGGCCTCGATGGCCTGGGTCAGGCCCGCGTACTCCGGCTCCTCGCGCTCCAGCAGGCCCAGGAGCCGGAAGCGGCTCTCCTCCAGGGCCGAGATCTTGCGCGTGGCGAGCGTCTGCGGCTTCTTGAAGAAGAAGCCCTGGAACAGGGAAAAGCCCAGGTCCCGGCAGATGTCCAGTCCGGCCTGGTCCTCCACCCGCCGGGCCAGGAGCCGCCCGGGCCAGCGCTCGGCCGTGCGCACCAGGTCCGCCAGCTCCTTCGGGGTCTGGCCCGCCAGGTCCAGGCAGAGGATGTCGGCCAGGGCCATCTGCCGGTCCAGGGACGAGCGCGGGGGCACCGCGTCGGACCAGGTCCCGTCCAGGGCCAGGAGATAGCCGTCGCGCTTGAGCGCGGTGAGGGCCTCCAGGTACCCGGGCGCGGGCGATTCCAGGGCCTGGGCCAGGACCACGGTGGTTTCCGGCGGCAGGGCGTGGGCCACGCTGCCCAGGATGGAGCGCTCGGGGAAGCGGATGATCACGCGCTTGTCCGGGGCGCAGGTGTCCGGGCACAGGGGCGCGTTGGCCACCACCCGCAGGGTGGCGTCGAAGTCGTCGCTGAACACGGCCGTGTCCGCCTCGCCCGTGTGGCGGTAGAGCAGGGCGTAGCCCCAGGTGGACAGGTCTTTTTCAAACACCGGCTGGCGGGCCACAAAGACCGTTTCATAGGCCGGAGAGCCGCCGCCGGTCTGGGGTTGGTGCAGGTGTGTCGGGCGTTGCATGGTCTGTTCTCGGATTTTCGGGCGCGCATTCCCTGTTACGCCTTTTTCTCCATTTGGGGCAAGAAATCAAGGGTTGGAAGGCATACTCATTGACGATACGCGCGCCCCGAGGCTATTGGGGATGTGACCTCACCCCCAAACCAAGGCGTACCATGCCCTATTACCTGAAGCACCGGTTTGATCCGGATTTCAACCACCTCAAGCGCAAGCCCAGCGAACGCGAGGACGGGCGTCTGGATCACTACAACCTGAACTACGTGCAGAACGTGCTCAAGGGCGACGTGCTGGCCGAGTGGCAGGAGGTGACGGAGCATGACGCCGCGGAACTGGACCAGCGCTTCCTCTATCCCAAGAAGGTCTTTCCCAAGGGCGCGCGCGTCGAGGTGAATCCCGAGAACCCGGACCAGCTCCTGGCCGCGGACGACGGCTACGTGTTTTACGACGCCGGGCACATCCGGGTGAAGAAGCTCCTCAACGTGCGCCAGGACGTGGACTTCTCCACCGGCAACATCTCCTTTGTCAACAACATGGTGGTCCACGGCGCGGTGAGCACCGGGTTCCGGGTCCAGGCCAAGAACGTGCTCGTGCGCGGCACCGTGGACGCGGGCACGGTCACGGCGCTGGAATCCATCGTCTGCGAGGGCGGGGTCAAGGGCGGGGACAAGGGCGTCCTGGACGCGGGCAAGACCGTGAAGCTCAACTGGTGCGAAAAGGCCCTGATCCACGCCGGGCTCAACGTGCTCGTGGAGAACCACTGCCTGCACAGCCGGGTCTATGCCGGACGCCGCCTGCACGTGCGCGGCCGGTTCATGGGCGGGGTGGCCTTCTGCCACGACCACGCCTGCGTGGAAGGCGGCCTGGGCGGGCCCGGCGAGGTCGAGACCGAGATCGCGCTCGGCTACAACCCCCGGCTGCTCTACAAGGACCGGCTCATCATCTACAGCCTGCGGGCCCTGCGCGCCCGGCTCCAGCAGTGCGAGATGCAGGTGGCCAAGGGCAAGGACCTGGCCGAGGAGTTCGCGCCCCAGGTGGAGGACACGCTCCAGCGCATCGCCACCTTTGAAGCCGCGCGCCAGCGCATCTGGGAGCGCATCCAGGCCAGCGAGCGCCTGGAATCCTGCCGACTGGCCGTGCCGGGCAGGGCCTACCCCGGGGTGGAGGTGAGCATCGGCCCGGCCTTCCTCATCCTGGACCAGGAAGTGGAGAACGTGCACTTCCGCTACGAGGACGGCGAGATCGCCATGGGTTCCCCGGCCATCTAGGCAGGCGCTGAAAAGCTTCCATCCGCTGCGTTGCTGCGCAAAGGGGCAGACCCTCGCGTATGTCTGGATACGCGTCGGGCCTGCCCTTTGCTTGCGCCTGGCGGCTGTCGCTTTTGAGCGCCTGCCTGGGGGAGGGGCGGGCGGTGAAAATTCCCCATCCCCTGCGTTGCGGCAAAAAAAGTCCAACCCCTCGCGTATGTCTGGATACGCGTCGGGCTTGGACTTTTTTTGCGCCTTGCGGCCGGGGTTTTTGACCGCCCGGCTGGGGGCGGGGCGGGCGGAAAAGGGGCGGCGAAAGAGGGCGGCAGGAAGAGGGTTGGCAGGAAGAGGGGCGGCGGCGCGGCGGGAACCAGGGAAACACCCCGCTCGTTTTTCTCCTGGTTCTCTCCCCCGCCCGCGTCCCTTCCCCCATGAAAGGCGGACGCGAAATGTGTGCCGCGACCAGGGCACGGGCCATGTCCACCTGGGCTGGCTGCGACCCGCGCCAGGATCGGGGACTGGGCCCGTGCGCCGGGAGCCGCAGGCCCTTGCCCGCGGAGCGGGGCACTTGAGTGGACGCCCCCCATGTTCGCGGAGCGCCCGGCGTTTATCTCAAAATGTAGTTGAGCGGATTCACCGGGTTGTTGCCCAGGTGCACCTCGTAGTGCAGGTGCGGGGCCACGCTGCGGCCCGTGCTGCCCACCAGCCCGACCACGTCGCCGCGATAGACCATCTGGCCCGGGTGCACCGTGATCTTGGAGAGGTGGCCGTAGCGCGTGTGGATGCCGTCGCCGTGGTCGATGTCCACGCACATGCCGTAGGTCGAGAACCACTCGGCCAGGACCACCCGGCCCTGGGCCGTGGCCTTCACCGGCGTGCCCGTGGCCGCGGTGATGTCGATGCCCTTGTGGAAGCGGGTCTTGTTGGTGAACGGGCCGATGCGGTAGCCGAAGCGCGAGGTGAACCGGCCCCGCGTGGGCCAGATCACCGGGATGCGCGCCAGCCGCTCCTGCTGGGCCGCGGCCGCGTGGAACAGGTCCTGCTGGGCCGCCTCCTCCAGGAGCATGGAGATCTCCAGGGAGTCGAGGCGCTCGCGCATGTCCCGGATGAGCGTGTGGGTGTAGAGGATCTGGAACGGGTTGCGGTACGGCCCGGAAACCGGCCCGCCCTGGGCCATGGGCAGGATCTCGGGCCGCTCCTCCAGGGAGAGCATGACCCGGAGCTTGGCGTCGAACTCGGCGATGTCCGAGAAGCCGTTCTCCAGGGACTTGAGCTGGTAGGAGGCCGCGTAGATGCGCTTGCGCTGGTCCGAGATGTCCCGGCGGTTCTGGGCCAGGGAGTTCACCTCGTGCTGCCGGGCCAGGCTCAGGGGCAGGAGCACGGCCAGCGAGGCCAGGAGCAGGGCCCCGGCCAGGGTCACGGCGGAGAGTCCGCGCCGGGACAGGTTCAGGCCGAACAGGCGTCGGCCGGCGTCGTCCAGGCAGACGATGCGGAACTCTTTGCCCATGCCGGCCCCCGGGGGATCAGAAGATCCGGCCCAGTTCCTCGGCCACGGCCTTGCCCGCGGCGTAGCCGCAGGCCGAGAGCGGGCAGGAGAGTTCGTTGCGGCAGTTGCCCACGCTGAAGCGGTGGACGTAGATGTCCCGGCTCTTCTTGTCCTCGGCGGGCACGTGCACGGCCAGGAGCACCAGGGCCTTGCAGCAGCCCGGGGCCGCCGTGGGGTCGGCGCCGAACACGTGGTATTCCTTGCTCCAGGGGAAGGGGAAGTTCTGGTCAAAGGAGTCCGGCAGGGCCAGGGGGTTCTCCTTGCCGTCCTTGGGCGCGGCGGCCGCGGAATCGGCGCAGAGCACGTGCAGCTCCACGGCGTAGTCGGCCTGGCCCGTGGTCACGTGCACGTAGCCCTCGGTCTCCAGGGCCTTCACGGACTGCTGTTCCAGGTAGACCACCCCGGAGTCCGTGGGCATGAGGTCCTCGGGGCCGCGGGTCCAGTCGCGGACCTTGACGAAAAAGGTCTTGCCCGGCAGGGGCGAGAGCTCGGAGATGTCCTTGACCCGGTACGGGCCCGAGAGCGGGGTGTAGTGCTCGCCCTGGTCGCGGGTGGGGTCCCATTTCGGGGCCGCATCCTTGGTTTCCTTTTTCTTGCCGTATTGCGCCTCCATCCGGGACTCGCTCTGGTGGAACAGGGCGCAGCCCTGGAGCAGGGCCAGAAGCAGGACGAAAATGAGCCAATGACGCATGTCTTCCTCCGCGGTGCGAGCCCCTGGCATAAACCATGCGCGGTCCCCAGGCAACCGGCCCGGTCCGGCTTTCAAAACCGCAAGGCCTTCCGGGCCCTTCCGCGCCGGAGCGGTTGCCTGGGACCCGGGGATGGGCTAGCCTGAGAAAAGGGGAGGCATGATGCAACGCCTGCTGCTGGTGGACGACGAGCCCGTGTCCCTGCGCTTTCTGTCCAAGGCCCTTGCCGGGGTCGGCGAGACCGCCGAGGCCCGGGACGGGGCCGAGGCCGTGACCCTGTTCCGGCAGGCCCTGGACCAGAGCCGTCCGTTTGCCGCCGTGGTCATGGACATCATGATGCCCGGGGTGGACGGCATCGAGGCCGTGCGCCGGATCCGGGCCCTGGAGGCCGCGGCCGGGGCCGAGCCCTGCCGGGTGCTCATGCTCTCCTGCCTGGACGACGCCGAGCACCAGATGGACTCCCAGTACGGGGCCGGGGCCGACGGCTACCTGACCAAGCCCGTGGACCTGGCCACCCTGCGCCGGGCCCTGGCCAACCTGGACCTGCCCGCCAACCTCCTGGACGCCGAGGAATGAACCCGCTGCTTTCCCCGGACGGCCCGCCGGTGACCCATCTGGGCATCGGCGAGGGCCGGATCTTCGAGGGTCCGGCCCGGGTGCACGTGCTCCTGGGGTCCTGCGTGGCCGTGACCTTCCACCTGCCCGGCCAGGGCCTGGGCGCCACCTTCCACGCGCTCCTGCCCAGCCGGGCGGAATACGCCCGCAAGGAGGCCCACGACACGCCCTTCCGCTTCGTGGACACGGCCATCGAGACCCTGCTGGCGGCCCTGATCCGGGCCCGCGTGCCCCTGGGCAGCCTGGAGATCAAGGTCTTCGGCGGGGCCAACTCCCTGGTCCAGGGCGAGTTCGGCATCGGCCAGAAGAACGTGCGCGCGGCCTTCTCCACCCTGGCCCTGCACGGCCTGCGGGTCATCGCCTCCAACGTGGGCGGCACCCGGGGCCGCAAGCTCGTGTTCCTGCCCGCCACGGGTGAGGTCTTCATGAAGACCCTGTCCGAGACCCCGGTGCGCGGCATGGGCCCTTCGGGACTTTCATAGCAGGACCCTCCCCGCCTTTCCGTGAACAGGGCGAAGCCCTTGCCAAGCGCCGCCCGGCTGTGCCAAGGGGCCCTCATGCGACGCGCACTCCTCATCCTGGTGAAGGTCCTGGCCGGTGTGGCGGCCTACGTGCTCCTGGTGGCGGCCTGGTACGCCGTGGTGCCGGACGTGCAAGGCCTGGCCAAGAAGAACCCGGGCAAGACCGCGTTCATGGAATACCGCGAGCGGGAATGGGCCGAGCAGGGCCGCAACAAGGCCCTGCGCTGGAAATGGGTCCCGCTTTCGGCCATGTCGCCGACCCTGATCCAGGCCGTGCTCGTGTCCGAGGACGACAAGTTCTGGGCCCACGAGGGCTTCGACTTCGAGGCCATGCGCGAGGCCCTGGAAAAGAACCTGGAGCAGGGCCGGGTGCGCGCGGGCGGCAGCACCATCAGCCAGCAGCTGGCCAAGAACCTCTGGCTCTCGCCCGCCAAGAGCCCCATGCGCAAGCTCAAGGAGGCCGTGCTGGCCTGGCGCCTGGAGCGCGAACTCTCCAAGCGCCGCATCCTGGAGATCTACCTCAACGTGGTCGAGTGGGGCGACGGGGTCTTCGGGGCCGAGGCCGCGGCCCAGGCCCACTTCGGGGTCCCGGCCCGGAACCTCGGCGCCGAGCAGGCCGTGCGCCTGGCCGTGAGCCTGCCCAATCCCGTGCGCTTCGATCCCGCGGGCAGCTCCGGGTTCGTGCGCAAGCGCACGGCCATTGTCCTGTCCCGGCTGGCGCGCCGGGGGGCCATCGCCCCTGCGCCGGAACCGCAGGGGGGCGCGGCCCCTGTTCAGGAGCGGCAGGAGGCGGACGGTCTTGCCGCAAAAGCCCCGAAGGGGGCGGACGCGGCCGATGAAACCGTGGCCCAGGCCCTGGAATGGGTTAAGAAAGAGGTCCAGGAGTCCGAAAAGGCGGCAGAGGAGCAGCCATGAACACCCTGTGCCCCGCCCTGGTCCTGGCCCTGGTCCTGATCCTGTCCCTGCCCGCCACCGGCCTGGCCGCCTCGGCCTGGAAGGCCAAGGAGCAGGAGTGCATCGCCTCCTGTCCGCCCTTCCCGCGCTTCGGCGGCATCGAGGACAACAAGGCCTGGATGGAGCGGCTCAAGAAGCAGGCGGCCTACGACGCCTGCTACAACAAATGCGTCAAGGGCCAGATGAGCGCCTGGCGCAGCCCCGCGCCCCGGCCCAAGGACGGGTCCACCGCCTTTTTCAAGCGCAACCTGTTCTAGGCCGGGCCGTTGAAAATCCCGCGATGGCTGCGTTGCCTCAAAAAACGCACATCCTCGCGTATTGGGGATACGCGTCGGCCGTGCGTTTTTTTCGCGCCTTGTCCTCGCGGTTTTTGAACGGCCCGGCGCGGGCGCTGAAAATTCCCCATCCGCGGCGTTGCCGCGAAAAGTCCAAACCCTCGCGTATTGGGGATACGCGTCGGGCTTGGACTTTTCTTGCGCCTTGCGGCTGGGGTTTTTGACCGCCCGGCTGGAAGAGGGCGGGCAGGGGGAAGGGCGGCGGGACGGCTGGGGGGCGAGCGCCCGCCCGTGCTCCTGGACCCTGTTTTTGTCCGTCCTGAGCCCGGTTTTGTGCCTAGATTTTTTCAAGAGAAATTCTAGATAAATGGAATATGGCAAGAATTTCAGGCTATTGGCAAAAAGCGGCGGGCCAGGGGCCAGAGCCGGGCCCTGAACGATCATTCTGCTGAATAAAGGGTGCAACAAGGGGGGTCCGGCCAGGGCCGGACCAGGACAGGGCGGGTCAGGACGGGCTAGAGCGCGTCCTGCATGCTCTGGAAGAACTCTTCTTCTTCGTAGAGTTCGGGATAGTCCTGCTGGAACTTCTTGGAGGCCAGGAAAAAGGCGTCCCAGCCCGTGATCTCGCTGACCTTCTCGCCGTTGGCGAAGCACTTGAAGATGGTTCCAGCCGGGCATTTGGTCAGGTTCACCTCGAACGAGCCCGCGGGCATGAGGGTGGACCAGACCGCGGAATACGCGCTCTTGTCGCCCTCAGTCTTCTTGTACTTGTTGAAGAACTGCTCGAACGTCCGCCGGATGTCGTCGCGGTCCATAAGGCGTGCCGACCCTCCTCTTTTTCTCCGTATGGAGGTTTGTTAAAAAAATCTCCAGGTTCTGTCCAGTGCCCCGGCTTGGCTTTGGCCTGGAAAGGGGCTATGCCTCGCTTCCTCGGAGACCTCCATGAACGTCATCGACCTCTCCCATCCCCTGAGCCCGGACATGCCGGTCTGGCCCGGCGACCCGGCCGTGACCGCCGCGCCGTACGCCACCCTGGAGTTCCACGGCTACGCGGCCCAGGCCTGGACCCTGCCCGGCCACGCGGGCACGCACCTGGACGCGCCCGCCCACGTGCTCACGGGCGGGGCGGATCTGGCCTCCCTGCCCCTGTCCCGCTGCCTGGGCCCGGCCCGGGTGGTGGACGTGCCCGACCGGGGCGAGATCGGGCTCCTGCGCCTGCCCCGGGACCTCTCGGGCCTGTCCTTCCTGCTCCTGCGCTCGGGACATGACCGGCACTGGGGCCGGCCCGCCTACTACGGGGATTTCCCGCGCCTCACCGTGGAGGCGGCCCAGTTCCTGGCCCATTCCGGGATCTCGGGCCTGGGCCTGGACTGGTCCTCCCCGGACGGTCCGGGCTCGGCCGAGCTGCCCGCGCACAAGGTCCTGCTGGGCTCCGGCCTGGTGGTGGTGGAGAATCTGCGCGGCCTGGAGCGCCTGCCCGAGACCTTCCTGTTTCTGGCCCTGCCCCTGGCCCTGGAGGGCGGCGACGGCGCGCCCGTGCGGGCTTGCGCCCTGGTGGAGGGCCCTTGAGCAGCCGGGTGCGGGTCTATGCCGAGCTCGTGGGCTCGGTGGCGCTCTGGGGCGGCACCTGGGTCTCGGGCCGGATGCTGGCCCAGGACATGGGCCCGTTCTCCGCGGCCTTCCTGCGCTTCCTGGCGGCCTCGGCCTTCCTGTTCTTCCTCTCCTGCCGGACCGAGGGGCGTCTGCCCCGGCTGCATCTGCGCGACCTGCCCCAGCTCACCCTGCTGGGCCTGTTCGGGGTCTCGCTCTACAACTACATGTTCTTCTCGGGCCTCAAGACCGTGCCCGCGGGCCGGGCCGCGCTCATGATCGCCTGCACGCCCACGGTCATGGCCGTGTACGCCGCCCTGTTCCGGGGCGAGCGCCTGGGCCTGGTGCGCTTCTCCGGCATCCTCCTCTCGCTCTGCGGCGCGGCCGTGCTCCTGTCCCACGGCGATCCCCTGCACCTGTTCACCTCGGGCGTGCGGCCCGGGGACCTGTTCATCGTGGGCTGCGTGTTCTCCTGGGCCGCCTACTCGCTCCTGGGCGGCACGGTCATGGCCCGGATGACCCCGCTGTCGGCCGTGACCTGGTCCTGCATCCTGGGCATGGTCCTGCTCCTGCCCGCGTCCCTGTCCCAGGGCCTGGCGGCGGACGTGGCCCGCGCGAACCTCACGGACTGGGGCAACCTCCTGTTCCTGGGCGTGGCCGCCACGGGCGTGGCCTTCACCTGGTACTACCGGGGCATCCGCGAGCTGGGCGCGTCCCGGGCCGGGGTCTTCATCAACCTGGTGCCCGTGTTCGCCGTGTTCCTGGGCTGGGCCATCCTGGACGAGCCCATCGGCCTGTCGCTGGTCACGGGCGCGGTCCTGGTGCTCTGCGGGGTCTGGCTCACCAACAGGAAGCCCAAGGCCAAGGCCGCGGCCTAGCAGGCCGTTGAAAAATCCGCGATGGCTGCGTTGCCTCGAAAAACGCACATCCTCGCGTATTCGCCATACGCGTCGGCCGTGCGTTTTTTTCGCGCCTGGCCCCCGCGTTTTTTGAACGGCCTGCGGGAAGGAACGTTTTCAACGGTCTGCCGGGCCGTTGCCCCTGGTCCTGGCCTGGGCTAGGCTGGGGCATGGCGGAAATCCCCATCCACGAACTCCTGCGGAGCCCGGACCAGGACGCGGTGCGCGCCGATCTGGCGGCCTTTTTCGGCCGCAATGCGGAGCGCTACCTGGCGAGCTACGAGAAGCTGCGCGCGGCCGGGCCGGGCCGGATCCTGGTCTCCTGGAACTGGGCCGCGTTCTGCTACAACTTTCCCTGGTTCTTCTGCCGCAAGATGTTCCTGCTGGGCGCGCTCTTCAGCCTGCCGCCCCTGGCCGCGCATGTTTCCGTGCCCTGGGCCGGGAACGCCGCCCTGGTCATCTCCCTGGTCTTTCCCGCGTTCGCGGACCACTGGTACGTGCGCCACGCCCTGAGCCGGGTGGCCAAGGCCCGGGCCCTGGGCCTGGAGCCGGCGGAGCGCATCGGGCACCTGCGCCGGGCCGGGGGCCTGTCCCTGGTCACGGGCGGCGCGGCCTTTGCCCTGTACCTGGGCCTGTTCGCCATGGGCCTGCTCTCCCAGCTCCAGGGCCTGGTCCCGGGGCTGCTCCTGCTGCCGCGCTGATCCGGGCTTTCTGTTCGCAAAATTCCCGCCCCTCCCTTGTCCTGATGCCGCCTCCGTGGTATTCTTGGGCATGACCCAGAATCCCTTGCCTCCGTGGTTCGTGGCCGCCCTGGCGCACGGCCTGGGCGGGGTGGCCGTGGTCCTGTCCGGGGACTTGCTGGCCGACCGCTTCGCCGTGTTCTGCGCGGGCGCGAGCTGGTTCGCGGCCATGGTCCTGGCCGGGTGGAAGGCCTTTGCCCGGGGCGAGGGCCTGACCTTTGCCCGGGCCGCGCTCGTGGGGCTGGCGGCCGGGCTCCTGGCCCACGCCCTGTTCCTGGCCTCGTCCTTCACCTTCCTGGGCGAGGGGCACGGCGCCACCATGATGGAGCAGTTCGGCAACCTGGTCATTCTGGTCCTGGTCTGGCTGCCCGTGAGCCTCATGATCTACGGCACGGCCACGCTCTTCTGCGCCCTCTCCATTGCGGTGCTGTTGGGGTTCTGGAGAGGGGATCTGATCGCCGAGTGACAGGCCGTTGAAAAATCCCCGCAGGCGGCGTTGCCGCGGTCCAGGTCCTTTTTTCCATGCAGAGGAACGCGGGCCGCTCAAAAAACACGGCGGCAAGGCGCAAGAAAAAATCACGCCCGACGCGTATCAGGACATACGCGAGGGGGTGATTTTTTTGCGGCAACGCGGCAGCCGTTGTTTTTTCAGCGGCCCGCGCCCCCCAGTTTGGCCAACAGCCAGGAGGCCGGGGCCTGGGCCGGGGGCGTGCCCTCGCGGGCGTCCGCGCCGCGGGCCTCCAAAAGCTTCTTCTCGTAGCTCTGCCAGCAGTTCTGGGCCAGGGTCGCGGACCCGCTCAAGGGATAGGCCAGCACGGCCGAGAGCCGGGCCGAGAGCGTCTCGCAGAGCAGGGCGTCGTAGCGCTGGGGATCGGCCTCCCGGCGCACGTAGGACAGGAGCAGCGGGGCCCCGGCGTCGCAGAGCACGCTGCGGCCCGCCACTTCCCAGGCCTCCACGTCCCGGCCGTCGGGCCCGGCCACGGCCAGGACCCGCAGACAGTCCACAGGCAGGGGATAGGCCGCGCTCCAGCGCCAGGACGGGGCCTCGGAGGCCGCGGCCAGCACGGCCTGGGCCGCGCAGCAGTTCCAGGGGTGGGTCCGCAGCACCGCGTCGCGCACGCCGGGCCAGCGCTGGTTGCAGAGCCGGGCCGCCTTGGTCTCGTCGGTCAGGCTCATGATCGTGTCCTCGCCCAGGTCCAAGAGGGCGTTGTTGCAGATCTCGATGACGCTCACGGCCATGGGGGGCCTCCGGGAAAAGGGGCCGGTTGCCCGGCCCCGCTGGATGGTTGCAGGATCAGGCCACCTGGCCCAGGGTCACCGCGCCCGAGGCCACCCGGGCCGCGTAGATCGCCGGGACCTGGGCCCCGTCCGCCCCGAGCACGGCCAGGATGAGGTCCCCGGCGCTCAGGTTGTAGTCCTCCACAGCCGGGTCGAAGTAGCCCGGGACCAAAACCGTGCCCGCGGCGTCCGCGCTCCGGTAGCAGAAGACCTGCTGGCCCGGGACCCCGCCCATGAGGCGCATCATCTTGGAGTCGTAGCTCATTGTCGTCCTCCTGGCCTATTCGGCCGGCTCCTCGTCCAGGCAGGCCACGCTCACCACGCCCTCGGCGTCGATGAGGCAGGCCCCGGCCGAGAGCATGTGGTCCACGAGGTGGGCGGCCTTTTCCGGCACCCAGTCGATGTGGCACTTGATCTCCTGGGCCTCGGCCAGGCCCACGGCGCTGCGGTGCCAGACAAAGCAGGTGCGCGCGCCCCCGGACAGGGGCAGGCCCGAGTGGAACAGCCAGGTGATGCCCAGCCAGACCCGGGACTCCGCGCCCTGGAGCCAGGGGAAGCGGTCCCCGGCGTAGTCCGCGCTCTTGAACTCCGAGATGTCCAGGAGCTCGTTCCACTGGCGCGCGCCCACGGCCGCGAAGCGCTGGCCGTCGTCGGGCACGTCCGCGGTGTTGAGCCGGGCAAAGGCCTCCAGGATTTTGTCCTTGGTCAGGCCCGTGGTGCCGACGGCCACGGCGTTCTCGGTCTCGGCCATGCGGGCCAGCAGGAGCTCGTCGATCTTGCGGCCCAGGGCCCAGGCCCCGGCATTGGCCACCACGGCGCGCTCGTCCTGCTTGACCTTGAGCTCGTCGAGCCGGTCCACGTAGTCCGCGCCGTACCAGTCCTCCAGGGCGCAGGACACGGTGGAGTGGGCCACGTTCATCACCGGCACGTTGCCGTGGCGGGTCTTGCGGCCGGCAGCGCCCTTGCCGTTCTTCTGGAACACGGCCGTGCCGCCGACCACGCCGGTCTGGAGCCGCACGCAGTTGCGCAGCTTGGAGCCGCGCTGCTGGTAGGCGGCGTGGACCTCCTGCACGTACTGGTTCACGAAGCTGTTTTCGATGAGCAGGGACATGTTTCCTCCTCTGAGGTTGCGATGGCGGCGGGTCTCCGGCCAGGGGCTCGCGGGTGTCCCTGGGGATCGCGAGGGCCTCGGCCGGGCAGCCGGGATTGTGGACGGCCACGCCGTCGCGTGCGGGGTGGGAGGACCATCCTCGCCCGCTGGACCGAGCCTAAGCCCGGGTTTTCAGGGCTGCGGAAAATGGCGGGAAAATGGGGGCCAAAAGCATGGAAATGGGGGCTTGACGGAGGAGGTTCCCCAAGGGACCCTTTCCCCCTGGAAAGGCTTGGGGTAGGGTGGGGCCATGAGATTCCGGATTCTGGCCGCTGTCCTGGCCGCTGTCCTGGCCGCGCTCCTGGTCTGCGGCTGTTCGCGGGGCGCGGAGGAAAAACCCCTGACCCCCCAGGCCCTCATCGAGCGCGCCGGGGCTGGCGACGCCCGGGCCCGCTGCGCCCTGGGCCTGCTCTACCTCCGGGGCCAGGGCGTGGAGCAGAGCGACGCGGAGGCCGCGCGCTGGATACGGCTGGCCGCGGACCAGGGCCTGGCCTCGGCCCAGTACGAGCTGGCCCGGATGTACGAGCAGGGCCGCGGGGTGCCGGGCGACGAGCCCTGGGAGGCCTTGCGCTGGCTGTTCGCCGCGGCCAGGCAGGGCCATGCCCTGGCCCAGCTGGAGCTGGGGCGCGTCTATCTGGCGGGCAAGGGCGCGGAGCCGGACCCGGCCGAGGCGGCCAAGTGGCTGGAGCAGGCCGCGGCCCAGGGCCAGGCCGAGGCCCAGACCCTCCTGGCCGGGCTCTATCTTTCGGGCGAGGGCGTGGCCCGGGACGGGGCCCGCGCGGGACACTGGTTCCGGGCCGCGGCCGAGCAGGGCGACCCCAAGGCCATGTACGAACTGGGCAGGATTTTCGCGGGCGGCAGGCTGGCGCCCCAGGATCTGGCCGAGGCCTACATGTGGTTCACCCTGGCTGCGGAGCGCGGCCAGGAGGAGGCCCGGCTGGCCCTGGAGCAGCTCAACCGCAATCTGGACGAGAAGGTGCGGGGCGAGGCGCTGGGCTTGGCCGAGCGTTGGCGCCGGGCGGCTCCGGGCCGTTGAGAGCGCTGCGCAGGCCGTTCAAAAAACGCGAGGGCCAGGCGCGAGAAAAACGCACGGCCGACGCGTATGGCCAATACGCGAGGATGTGCGTTTTTTGAGGCAACGCAGCCATCGCGGATTTTTCAACGGCCTGCTACGGCTTGGAGCCGGTCCATTTGGACCGGGACACCGCCTGGTCCGTGAGCATCACCGGGATGCCGTCCTCGATGGGATAGACCAGGCCGCATTTCTCGCAGAGCAGGCCGTCCTCCTTGGGCAGGAGGGTCAGGCCGCCCTTGCAGGCCGGGCAGGCCAGGATTTCGAGCAGGTCCTTGTGCAGGGTCATGTTCACCTCGCGGCCACTCTAGCCGCAAGCCCGCCGGGCCGCAAGCCGGGCGGATCACGGAGGCTGTCATGAAACGCCTTGTCGTTGCGCTCCTGGCCTTGATGCTCGCGGCGGCCATCCCGGCCCTGGCCCAGAATTTCGGCCGGCCCGGCAATGGCCCCGGCATGGGCCCCGGCATGGGCCCGGGCGGCGGTCTTGGGCCCGGCGCCTGCCAGCGCCCGAGCACGGGCCAGACCATCTACGTGCCGCTCTATTCCCACGTGTACCAGGGCCTGCGCGACCGGCCCTTCGACCTCTCGGCCACGCTCTCGGTGCGCAACGCCGACCCGGATCGCGCCCTGGAGCTGGTGAGCGTGGACTACCACGACACCGACGGCAAGCTCGTGCGCCGCTACCTGGACAAGGCCGTGACCGTGCCGCCCCTGGCCACGCGCGAGTTCCTGGTGGGCGAGAAGGACAGTTCCGGCGGCTCGGGCGCCAAGTTCCTGGTGCGCTGGAAGGCGGCCCAGGCCATGATTCCGCCCGTGGTGGAGGCGGTCATGATCGGCACGGCCAATTCCCAGGGCATCTCGTTCGTGGTGGGCGGCCGGGTCATCAAGGAGGAGTAGCATGGCGACACGATCCAAGCGCGGCGCCCTCAAGCGCCTGGCCCTGAACCGCGTGTACCGCTGCCTGGAGCCCGGGCCCGTGATCCTGGTGAGCACGTTCCGGGACGGCAAGGCCAACGTCATGACCGCCAGCTCGCACGTCGTGCTCCTGCCCGACCCGCCCCGGGTGGGCCTGGGCCTGGGGCCCTGGAACCACAGCTACGAGGCCCTGCTCTCCTCGGGCGAGTGCGTCATCGCCGTGCCCGGCGCGGACCTGGCCGAAAAGGTCATGGACATCGGCAACTGCTCGGGCGCGGACGTGGACAAGTTCAAGCGCTTCCGGTTGACCGCCCTGCCCGCCGGGCTGGTGGCCCCGCCCTTGATCGGCCAGTGTTTGTACAACCTGGAGTGCCGCGTCTGCGACGACCGCCTGGTGGAGGAGCACTTCTTCTTCCTCTTCGACGTGGTCCGGGCCTGGGTGAATCCCGCGCGCAAAGAGCGGCGCACCCTGCACCACAACGGCGACGGCACCTTCACGCTCTCGGGCCGGACCATCAACCTCAAGGAGCGCATGGTCCGCTGGCCCGAGTTCACCTTCGAGTGAGGCTCAGTTCCGGGTGAACAGCGGGGGCCCGTTCTCCCGGAACTTCTCCAGCACCGCGCTCTGCACCTTGGCGTTCCGGTCGGCGTAGAACGTCACGTTGCCGGAGGCGTCGTCGTCCACAAAGGGCAGTTCCAGGTAAAAGGTGTCCGCGGCGCCCGTGGAGACCAGCGGGAAGCGGACCGGAACGCGGCCCAGGGCGACCATCAGCGTGCCGCTGTCCAGGGTCACGTGCAGGGTTCCGTACACCGGGCTCGTGTATTCCCCCACATAGTCCGCCAGGGGGCGCGACGGCTTGGCGTTCGCCTGGAGCGCCGGCTCGGGCGCGGTCTGGCGCGAGGCCAGGGCCCGGGTGTGCAGATCCTGGACCAGGGCCGCGGGGGGCTGCTGGTTGTGATAGATGCGGAACAGGATGGCGGCCAGGTACTCGGGCAGCTGCGTCTCCAGAAGGTTGGAGAGGACCACCATGCCCAGCCTGGCGTCCGGGTCGAAGATCAGGATGCTCTTGTGCCCCGGGCTGCCGCCGTTGTGCCAGACCAGGGTGTAGCCGTTGCACTCCTCCCAGAGGAAGCCCTGGCAGTAGAAGGCCTGGCGGCCCAGGATGCCGCCGCCCAGGGGGGTGCGCGGCCGGTGCAGGTCGTCCAGCCTGCCGGCGTCCACCACCTGCGCGCCGTTGTACTTGCCGTGGTTCATGTGCATGGTGAGATAGGGGATCATGTCGTTGAGGCTGGCGTTGATCCCGCCCGCCGGACCCACGATGTAGGCCACGCCCATCCAGGGCCAGTCGTCGGCCAGGGCCACGAGCTTGCCGTGCTGGACCTGGTGCAGGGCCGCGCGGTCCTTGCTGCCCAGGAAGCCCTTGAGGTCGGCGCTGGCGCTCGTCATGCCCAGGGGCGCGAACAGCCGCGTGTACAGGTTCTGTTCCCAGGTCTGCTTCGAGGTCTGCTCCACGATGTATCCGGTCTCGATGAAGGGCACGTTCTGGTAGGCGTACGCCGAGCGGAACGAGGCGACCGGCGGGATGTACTGGAGCGCGTCCGAGACCTCGTTGCGCGCCTTGCCGAACAGGAGCTGGTAGTCGCCCGCGCAGGGGGCCAGGCCCGAACGCTGGGCCATGAGGTCCTCGACCATGAATTCCTTGGTGACCCAGGGATCGTACAGCTTGAAGCTGGGCCGGTAGCTGACGACCTTGTCCTTGGGCGAGAGCCGCCCGGCCGCCATCTCCATGGCCGCCAGGGTGGTGGTGAAGGACTTGGAGATGGAGGCGATCTGGAACACCGTGTCCGGGTCCACCAGGTCAGCGGCCCCGGCGTTGCGCAGGCCCCAGCACTTCTTGAAGACCACCTTGTCGCCCTGGACCACGGCCACGGCCACGCCCGGCACGCCCAGCTCCTTCCGCAGCAGGTCGGCGTTCTCGTTGAGGGCCGCCAGGGCCTTGTCCAGGGGCTCCATCGCCACGGCGGGGCCCGCCGGGATCAGCACCAGGGCGAGCAGCAAAACCAGGCAACGGACCGGCATAAGGACCTCCTTCAGTTGACGGGGATGGTCAGGAGCGGGGACATGGATTCCACATCCCCGGACTGGAGGGCGTACAGGCTGCCCAGGAGCATCATGAGCGCCTTGGAGCGGGTGTCGGTGTCGTCCACGTAGAACCACGCCCCCCGGTGCTCGGCGGCCACGGCGGCCCGCTGCGGCTGGGCCGCGGAGCGGCGCACGACGATCAGGGGCGGCAGGCCGTAGGCCTGGAGCAGGGCGGTCGCGTCCGCGTTGTCCAGGTTCACCGCCGCGCCCTGGGCCACGTCCTCGGCCGAGGGCTGCACGCCCGAGGCCAGCCCCACCATGGTCTCCAGGAAGCTGCGCATGCGGATGGGCACCACGTTGTCCGCGGAGTCCGTGGCCGCCGCGCTCACGAAGGAATTCACGGTCGCGAGCCGGATCCGGGCCACCTGGCCCCGGGGCGTGGGCGCCAGGCGCAGGGGCCTGCCCAGGAGCTCGCCCAGGCGCTTGGCCTCGGCCGCGTCCGCCAGGCGCACCTCCAGGACGTGGGCCGCGTCCTGGTTCTGATGCTCCTCGTAGACCGTCAGGTCCCTGGAGATCTGCTTCTGGCGCAGGAACGCGCAGAGCTCCAGGAAGCCCTTGAGGCTGTTGATGCGCTGGCCCTCGTCGGCGCGGCTCGCCCCGCCCGCGGAGAAGTCGTTCTCCAGGGAGGCGATGCGCTCCACCATGAGCCGGAACACGTCGTCCACGTGCCAGCCCGCGCGCACGAACAGGGCCAGGCGGTCCACGCCGATCTCGGCCAGGAGCCGCTTGGCGTGGGTCTCGCCCTGCACCGGGGTGTAGGTGATGGTCGGGTTCTCGGAGTAGGAGCCCTGGGCGCTCAGGTTCACGCTGTTGCGGGCCACCTGGCTGGTCCGGTCGTAGTACTGGCCGCCCGCGCCCACCCCGGCGCTGATGCCGAAGTTGGAGGACACCGAGCCCACCTGGAGGAAGAAGGGCGGCTCGTAGTAGCGCATGCGCACGATGTTCAGGAGCAGTTCCTCCTCGTTGCTGCGCTGGATGTTGCGGTTGTAGTCCAGGCGGTTGCCGGGCAGCAGCCGGGGCCCGGCGGTGCAGGCCGCCAGGAGCAGGCCGAGGCAGCAGAGGATCAGGGCGCGACGGAGCATGGGGGGCCTCACTTGTTTGGCGGCTGGACGCGCTGGAGCAGGTCCACGCCCTCGATCTCGAAGACTTCCAGGCGCATGGCCTGGACGTGGCCGTCCGGCCCGGGGAGGAACTGGACCAGGGGGCCGGGGCCGGGCATGCCGATGAGCATCTCGAAGCTGTCCCGGCCGCAGGGCCGCAGCTCGGTGGACATCCGGGCCGCGCCGGTGAGCAGGCGCAGGCTTCCGCCCGCCTCGACCACCTCGCAGTTGCCCAGGGCCTCGTTGGCGTAGGTCCCCGCGTAGGCCGGGAGCCCCAGGGCCGGGAACTCCTTGGGCCGGCAGTTCAGGCCATGGGTCTCGGCCGCCTGGCGGGTCGCCCGGGCCTTGTCCTCGACATAGGCCTCCAGGTCCGGGCCCTGGAGCCCCAGGTAGGTGTCGAAGAAGTGGAAGGGCACGGGATAGGTGAAGGGGTTGTCGCCCAGGTTGGTGAGCCAGACCAGGCCCAGGTTCCGGGAGGGCAGGAAGGCCACCACGCAGGACATGCCCGAGGTCCCGCCGGTATGCCAGACCACCGGCCCGGCCTGGTACCCCGTGCTCACCCAGCCCTGGCAGTAGGAGGAGGTGAAGCCCAGGGTCCGCTTCAGGGGCAGGGGCGAGTGGATGGACGGGGCGTGCAGGAAGGCCAGGCTCTCGGGCTTGAGGATCCGGGTCTGGCCCAGGCTCCCGCCCCCGGCCATGCAGGCCACCCACTTGGCCATGTCGTTGACCGAGGAGTTGATCCCGCCCGCCGGCCCCATGGTGTAGGCCCAGCCGCGCAGGGGCCAGTCGTCCGGGATGGGCGCGGGCCCTTCCGGGGTGCCGAAATGCGGCCGGGCCCGGTTGGCCGAGGCCTCGAAACCCGCCAGGGTGGCGCTGGCCGAGGTCATGCCCAGGGGCTTGAAGATGCGCTCGGCCACGTTCTCGGCCCAGGGCCTGCCGGTCTTGGCCCGGATGATCTCCCCGGCGGCCAGGAACAGGCCGTTCTGGTAGGCGAAGGCGCTGCGGAAGCTGGTGGCGGGCTTGAAGAAGCGCAGGGCGCGCAGATACTCCTCCGGGGTGTAGCCCAGGAGGATCATCATGTCCCCGGCGTGCTCGGGCAGGCCGCTGCGCTGGGCCATGAGGTCGGCCACCAGGAAGTTTTCGCTGACCCAGGGGTCGTGCATGGCGAAGCCCGGGAAGTGCCGGCGCACCGGGTCGGTCCAGGCCAGCCGGCCTTCCTCGACCAGCTGGGCCATCTGGGCCGCGGTGAAGGCCTTGCTGGTGGAGCCCACCTGGAACACGGTGTCCGCGTCCACCGCCTCGTTGCCCCCGGCCTTCTTCACCCCGTAGCCCTTGGCAAAGACCACGGCCCCATCCTTGACCACGGCGCAGGCCGCGCCCGGGATCTTCCACTGGGCCATCTTCTTGGGAATGTAGGCGTCCAGGTCGGCCAGGGCCGCATCCAGGGAGGGACCGGCGGGCTGGGCGGGCGGGGACGCGGGCTGGGCTGAGGAGGAGTTCCGGGAATCTTCGCCCCGGGAGCAGGCGAACAGGACAAGGAGTGTGAGCGCGAGGGTCAGGGCCAGTCGTCTGGACATCGGTGTCCTCCCTGCGGCTGGGGCGCGCCCGGCGCGGGCGGCCATAGAATGTGCTATCGCCAAGCACCCCTGAATGCAAGGTTTTTTAAGACACAGGCCCGGCGGCTGCGGGTCAACGCCGGGAGGAGGGCGGATCGTCGCGGAGCATGTCCAGGAAGACCCGGGTCAGGCCCTCGGGCCACTGGCGGCCCGCGCCGGAGCGGATCTCCTCGGCGGCCTGCTCCGGGGTCATGGCCGGGCGGTAGGGCCGCGACGAGGTCATGGCGTCGAAGGCGTCGGCCAGGGCCAGGATGCGCGCGGCCATCGGAATCTCCTCCCCGCGCAGGTTGTCGGGATAGCCCGAGCCGTCCCAGCGCTCGTGGTGGTGGCGCACGGCCGGGAGGATGTCGCGCAGGTTTTCGAAGTCTTCCAGGATGCGCGCGGCGATGTCCGGGTGGGTGCGCATGGCCGCGAACTCCTCCTCGTTCAGTTGGCCGGCCTTGTTCAGGATGGCGTCGGCCACCCCGATCTTGCCCACGTCGTGGAGGTAGGCGGCCAGTTGGAGGCGGTCGCGGACCCGGGACTCCAGGCCGAGCCGGGCGGCCAGGCGCACGGCCAGGTCGGCCACGCGGTCGGAGTGCCCCCGGGTGTAGGGGTCGCGGGCGTCCAGGGCGTTGACCAGGGCGCGCAGGGCCGCGTCGATGCCGCTCTGGCGCTCGCGGGCCTGGGCGGCGCGGTATTCGCGCAGGCTGGCCCGGGCGCCCAGGGCCAGGATCAGGACGCAGAGCAGGCCCGCGCCCGTGGCGAACAGGGCGATGGTCCGCCGGGCCGAGCGCAGCTCGGCGCGGTGGGCCTCCAGGTGGGCATCGGCCAGGGCCTCCACCTCCTCCAGCCGGACCAGGTCGGGATGGCGCTCGCCGGACAGGATGTCCCGGAGCAGGGCCCGGGCCTCGTCCAGAAGCGGCTCGTGCTCGGCGTCCACGGACGAAAGGTGGGGTTCGAGATGCTCCTGGGCCAGGCTGCGCTCCACGGCCTCCAGGGCCGTGTGGAAGTGCACGAAGGGCACGGACTGCGGGGTCACGTCCCTGGACCGGGCCTCCATGGAGAGGTGCCCGGCGGCCTCCTGGAGGTTCTCGAAGGCCAGGATGGTGGGCGTGTAGTAGTCCGTGACCTCCCGGCCGAAGCGGATGATGCCGTGGACCAGCAGCACGATGAGCAGGCTGGCCGCGGCCAGGACCGCGAAGGGCAGGAGGTGCGCGTGGCGCGGCGGGGTCATGTTCAGGGCGGAGTCCTCTGGGTCGGATGGGCCACCGTATCATGGCTCCGGAGCCAGGACCAGATGCGCGGGCCGCCGCGTTCTTATAAATCGCCCCGCGGCACTTGAGATTTGGCCCAGGGCAAGGCACTATCGGGGCAAGGAGTCGGAATGGGCCCTGTGAACGGCGACCGTCGGGCCGAGGTGCTCGAGCTGCTGGGCCGGGAGGATGATCCCGGACTTTCCCTGTATCGCGCCTTTTTCGACGGCCACGCCGCGGCCATGATCCTCCTGGACCCGGAGACCGGGGCCGTGATGGACGCCAATCCGGCGGCCTGCGCCCTGTACGGCTTTTCCCGCGAGGAGATGCGCCGGGGCTCGATCTGGGACGTGACCGTGGCGCCCCTGGAGACCGTGCGCCGGAACGTGCTCCGCCTCATGAACCCCCCGGGCGGCCGGATCACCGCGGTGCACCGCCTGGCCTCGGGCGGGCGGATCCACGTGGAGATCGCCGCCGGGCCCGTGGACATCCGGGGCTTCCGGCTCCTGCACTGCGTGCTCTACGACGTCAGCGGCCGGGCCCGGGCCGAGGCCGAGGCCGAGCACCAGGGCGGCCTGCGCCGGATCATGCTCGACTCGGTGCGCGACGCCATCGCCCTCAAAGGGCCGGACGCCGGCTACCTGGCCGTGAACCAGGCCTTCTGCGAGCTCCTGGGGCGGGACGAGGACGAGATCCTGGGCCGCACCGACTTCGACCTCTTCCCCCGCTCCCAGGCCGAGCGCAACGCCCTGGACGAGGACCGCGTGCGCGTCACCGGCCGGGCCGTGGCCCGCGACGAGCAGGTCCTGGCGGCCCGGGGCCGGATCTGGACGAACATCGTCAAGGCCCCGGTGCGCGACGGCCAGGGCCAGGTCACGGGCGTGATCCTGGCCGTGCGCGACATCTCCCGCCGCAAGCAGGCCGAGGAATCCCTGCGCAAGAGCGAGGAGGAGTTCCGGGCCATCGCGGACTACGGCCACGACTGGGAATCCTGGATCTCGCCCGACGGGCGGCTGCTCTGGGTCAATCCGGCCGTGGAGCGCCACACCGGCTATTCCGTGCTCGAGTGCCTGGCCATGACCGACTACCCCCTGCCCCTGGTGGACCCCGAGGACCGCGAGGGCCTGGCCGCGGACCTGGGCCGCTCCCGGGAGCTGCGCGAGAGCGTGGGCGACCGCGTGTTCCGCGTGCGCCGCAGGGACGGGACCGTGCGCTGGATGGCCGCGTCCTGGCAGCCCATCGCGGACGTGGCGGGCCGCAACTCGGGCCTGCGCCTGTCCGTGCGCGACATCACCGAGCGCCGCCAGGCCGAGCTCCTGCGCGAGGACATCGAGCGCATCGTGCGCCACGACCTCAAGGGCCCGCTCACCTCCCTGCTCCTGGCCCCGGACGTGCTCCGCCAGGAGGGCCCGGTGACCCCCCAGCAGGAGCTGGTGCTCATCGAGATGGCCCGGGCGTCCCGGCGCATGCTCACCATGATCAACCGCTCCCTGGACCTCTACAAGATGGAGACCGGGGTCTATCGCCTGGAGCCCGTGGACCTGGACCTGGCCCGGCTCTGCCGCCAGGAGCTGGAGAGCGCGCGGCTGGCCGTGCGTCCCGGCAGCCGCTGGCGGCTTTTGCTGGACGGCCGGGCGGCCGCGCCGGACGAGGTCTTCATGGCCCGGGGCGAGGAGGGGCTCTTGCGCACGCTCCTGGACAACCTGGCCCAGAACGCCTTCGAGGCCCTGCCCGAGGACGGCGAGGTGGTCCTGGAGCTCGCGCGCGCGGGCGAGACCGTGGAGCTGGCCCTGACCAACGCGGGCGAGATTCCGCGGGAGATCCGCGAGCGGCTGTTCCAGAAATACGTCACCGCGGGCAAGCGGCACGGCACGGGCCTGGGCACGTATTCGGCCCGGCTGGTGGCCCAGGCCCACGGCGGCGACATCGCGGTCCGCACCGAGCGCCCCGGGTTCACCACCCTGCGCGTGCGCCTCGGGCCCCTGCCCGGGGACGCCTAGAAATCAGGGACAGCGGAGCCGCCCTGGACGCGCCCGGGCCGGGATCGTCCTCGATCCCTGTTCGCAGCCGGGCGGCCATTTTTCGCTGAGGCATGGCCGAAGCCGGTGCTGCGCCGGGCACTGCGCCAAGGGCCGTGTTCCAGTCTTTTTTCCGGCATCGCCGTCCTGTTCCCCGCCGGGCGATTCCGGCCCAGCGCGCCCGCGCCCCCTGGTTCCCCCTGCGCAGACCAGCCGCTCCGGCCCGCTCGCAGGACTGCGGCGACCCCGGCCCGGGCGGAAGTGGGCGGCGCGGACATCGGGGTGAAGAGAGAACCAGGAAAAAACCAGAACCATTTTTTACAATTGGTTCCGGTTTGTTCTCTTGGTGTTGGTTCGCGTCAACGTCCCCTCTCCCGGGAAAGGCGGGCACTTGAGTGGACGCCCCTTATGTTCGCGGAGCGTCCATCAGGCCATCACGCCTTTCCGAAAACCGGCGAAGCCGAGCGCGGCGCGGCCGTCAGGCCGCCTCACTCCACCCGGAATCCCAGGCGCAGGGCGGCCAGGTCGCGCCGCCGCAGGAGCACGAGCAGGGTGAACGAGCCCAGGTACAGGGCCGAGAAGAACGGGTGCGCCTGGCTGGCCGGAATGCCCGCGTGCAGGCTCTCCAGAAAGAGCGGCGAGAGGAGCTGGCCCGCGAACAGGACGAAGAGCAGGCCCGCGCGCCGGGGCCCCAGGCTGAGCCCGGCCAGCAGGCCCACGGCCAGCAGGGACTGGGCCGCGGTGAGCAGGAGTTCCTGCATCTGGAACCCGTCCAGGGGCATGGGGGTCAGCCCCTCCGAGGCCAGGCCGTAGACCAGCGGGATCATGCCCACGAGGAGCGTCCACTGGTTCAGCTTGGCCGAGAGCAGGCTGCCCAGGGCCGTGGCCGCGTCCCCGCGCCAGACGAACATGAGCGCCACGATGAACTCCGGGGCCTCGGAGGCGATGGGCGCGAGCCACTGCACGAGCAGGAACTCGTCCACGCCGAAGAGCGTGCCCGTGGCCACCAGGCTCTCGCTGAAGGGCTCGGCGCAGGCCAGGATGGTCCCGGCCGCGAACAGGAACAGCCCGGCCGTGGCCGCGCGGCGGCCCCTGGCGGGCAGGGCCCCGATGAGCGCGGACGTGCCGTGGAGTTCGCAGTCCTCGCAGGGCCGCTTGGAGGCCAGGCGGATGTACCAGACGTAGAGCCCCACCAGGACCACGCCGTCGTACCAGGCCAGGGAGCCCTTGAGCGGGATCACCAGGGCCCAGGCCGTGGCCAGGCCCAGGAACAGGATCTCGGTGCGCCGGTCCGGGGAGAGCAGCACGCGGCGGCGCGTGCGCAGCCAGAAGACCCAGGCCACCGCGGCCCAGGCCACGCCGATGAGCAGGCGGTTGGCCCCGGTCATGTTGGCGATGGCGTAGTGGGCGTAGTTGGACTCCGGGTGGGTCCCGGCCATCCAGGTGAAGTACATGTCCACGGCGTATTCGGGCAGCACCGCGATGAGCGCCACCACGGCCAGGGCCAGGCTCTGGGGCATGTCGGCCTGGGCCGCGTCGCAGGCCCAGAGCAGGAGGAAGGACGCGCCCAGGATGGCGGTCCCGGCCAGCAGGGCGGTGAGCGGGGCGGACGGGTGCAGCCCGGCCAGGCGCAGGGCGAGACCGGGCAGGCACAGGCCCAGGGCCAGGGTCAGGGGCAGGAAGCGCGGCATGGAGGACCTCCGGGGGGTCTGGCCGGGGCCGAAAAAAAGGCCTCCGGCATGGTGTTCATGCCGAAGGTCTGGCCGGCGGGCGCGGTGCCCGCGGCAGGGCCAGGCGGTTCACGCCAGGATGTTGACCCTGCCCGATGCGGTTACTCCCCCTCGGGAAGCTGCTCTCTGCCCCAAATGGGGGCGTCTGTCAACGGCCGCGCCGCCTTGCCGGGAACGCCCCGGAGGGCCTCAGAAGCGCTGCACGAGCACCGCGCCCACCACGAGCAGCCCGGCGCCCAGCATGCGCATGGGGCTGGCCTCGCGCAGGGCAAAGCCCACGAGCCCGAAGTGGTCCAGGAACACCGAGGCCGTGAGCTGGCCTGCGATGAGCCAGGCCATCATGGCCGCGGCCCCCAGGCGCGGGGCCAGGATCACGCTGGCGGCCACGAAGAACGCGCCCATGAGCCCGCCGGTCCAGAGCCACCACGGCGCGGCGCTGAACAGGGCCGAATCGGGCCAGGGCTTGCGCAGGGCGATGACGTAGGCCGCCAGGCCCAGGGTGCCCACGGCGAACGAGATCATGGCCGCGGAGATGGGGTCGCCGATCATGAAGCGCAGCCGGGAGTTGACCCCGGCCTGGATGGGCATGAACGCCCCGGCCACCAGGGCCAGCAGTACGAACAGGGTTTTCATGGGGGACAGCATAGCCGGTTTGGGGGTGTCGGAAAAGGCCCCCAGGGCAGGACAAGACGGCCTGATGGACGCTCCGCGAAAATCGGGGGCGTCCACTCAAGTATTGTGCTCCGCAGGCGCAGGCCCGCGACTCCCGGTTCCCGGCTCGAACAAGCGGTTCGTGTCGCGGGTCGCATGCAGCCCAGGTGGACCTTGCCCGCGCCCTGGTCGCACAACACATTTCGCGTCCGCCTTTCCATGGGGAGGGGACGAGGGCAGAAATCAAAACCAAGAGAACAAATCGGAACCGATTGGAAAAAAAGGTTTTGGTTTTTTCTTGGTTCTCTCTGCACCCTGCTGCCGCGCCGCCCGCCCCCCACGGGTGGACAGGATGCCCTATTTCTGGAACAGAAAGCCCATGCGCGTGCTGCTTCATGTGTGCTGCGGGCCGTGTTCCATCACCGTGGCCCGGGAACTGCTGGACCAGGGGGCCGAGATCGAGGGGCTCTACTACAACCCAAACATCCACCCCCTGGCCGAGTACGCCCGGCGGCGCGACGGGGCCCTGGAGGTGGCGGCGCGCCTGGGCTTCCCCTTGACGGTCCTGGACGCGGAGTACGACCCGAAGGTGTTTTTCCGGGCCGTGAACGGCCGGGAGGACGCCCGCTGCGGGGCCTGCTACGGCCTGCGGCTCGGCCGCACCGCGGCCCTGGCCCGGGAGCGCGGGTTCGACGCCTTTTCGAGCACGCTCCTGTACAGCAAGTACCAGCAGCACGACGACATCGCGGACCAGGGCGCGGCCCTGGCCGGTGACGGGCTCGAGTTCCTGTACCGCGACTTCCGCTCCGGCTGGGGCGAGGGCATCCGGATTTCCAAGGAATGGGGCATCTATCGGCAGCAGTGGTGCGGCTGCCTGTACAGCGAGAACGAGCGCTACGCCAAGCTGCTCAAGCCATAGGAGCGCACATGGCCAAGGTCACGGACAAGATCATCGACTTCATCCAGGGGCGCGAGGTGATCCTCTCGGCCTTCCTCCTCTACACCGGCCTGCTCACCGCGCTCAAATGGAACGACCCGGCCGCCACCGACGCCTCGCACACGGGCCAGGTCATGAGCCTGGCCCTCTACGCCCTGCTCTCGGTGTTCGTGCTCAAGCGCAACACCCTGGCCATCTGGGTCATGGCCGCGAGCATCCTGTTCACGGGCGTGACCTCGCTGGTCAACTCCCTGATCCTCTCGCTCACCGACCCCTTGCAGACCCTGGACAAGAACGTCCTGAGCCTCATCGCCGGGGCCTACTTCACCATGAGCGCGGCGGTGATCTTCCGCTCGCGCGTCAGGAAGCGCAAAGGCATGGAGCCGGTGAAAAAGGACGACGGGTTCATCGACGTGACGCCGGTGGACCCGGCTTCGCCGGATTCCAAAAAGGCGGAGGACGGCGAACCCAAGGACTAGCCTCCTTTGCAGTCCGCATGATTCTTGCTAGAGAGCGGTCATGCCCCGGCTGTACGGCGAAATCCCGGCGCCCAAGGCCAAGAAGCAGGAGCCCGCGCCCCGGGCCTCCACCCGGCCCATCCTGGTCTATGTCCACGTGCCGTTCTGCCGCAGCAAGTGCCACTACTGCGTCTTCCACTCCCAGGCCTTCAACCAGGTGACCTTCGCCTGGTACCTGAAAACCCTGCTCGCCGAGATCGCCCTCTGGGGCCACAGGCTCCAGCACCCCCGCGTGACCACGCTGTACTTCGGCGGCGGCACGCCGAGCCTGTTCCCGCTCTCGGCCCTGGCCCAGGTCATGGACGCCCTGCGCGCCAACTTCGCCTTCGAGGACGGGCTGGAGGCGAGCATCGAGGCCAATCCGGACTCGGCCTGCGACGTGTCCTTTTTCCGGGCCCTGCTGTCCTTCGGCTTCAACCGCCTGAGCCTGGGCGTGCAGAGCTTCGAGGACGCGCACCTGGCCCTGCTGGGCCGGCCGCACAACGCCCGCCAGGCCGTGGAGACCTTCACCCTGGCCCGCCAGGCCGGGTTCGGCAACGTGAGCCTGGACCTCATGTACGGGCTGCCGGGCCAGCGCACGAACCACTGGCTGGAGCAGCTCAAGAGCGCGGTGCGCCTGCGGCCCGAGCACCTCTCCTGCTACGGCCTGACCCCTGAGCCGGACACCCGGCTGACCCGCTCCCTGGAGCTGGGCGAGTTCGTGCTGCCCGAGGAGCGCGAGCAGAGCCGGATGTTCGTGCACGGCGCGGAATACCTGGAGTCCGAGGGCTATCTCCACTACGAGATCTCCAACTTCGCGCGCATGGGCTTCGCCTGCCGCCACAACCAGGGCTACTGGCAGGGCCGCGACTACCTGGGCCTGGGCCCCTCGGCCGTGTCCACCATCGGCTCGCGCCGGTTCACCAACCCGCGCTGGATGGACGCCTACGACGCGGCCGTGCGCGGCAATTTCGCGGGCCTGGATTTCGAGGAGCTGGACGCCGGGACCCGGCTCAAGGAGCTGGTGCTGCTGTCCCTGCGCACGGTGGAGGGGCTGGATTTGAAGGCCTACCGCAAGCTGGCGGGCCGCGACCTGCTCAAGAGCGAGGCCGCGCTCATGCAGACCCTGCGCCAGAACGACCTGATCCGCGTGAAAAAGGGACGGCTGAGCCTGACCAAGACCGGCATGCTCGTGTCCAACTCCATCATCAGCCGGTTGATCTGAGGGCCTGTCCGGCCCTTTCCGTCTTTCCGTGAAACCGGCGACGCCGGTCAGCCGGCGACGCCGAGGAGCGAGAGGGTGTCCATGATCTGGCGGCGGGTGACGGGCTTTTCGAGCACCGCGTCCACGCCCAGGGATTCCATGAGGCCGGACCGGCGGCGGGTTTCGGCGGGATCAACGACCAGCAGGAGCCGGGAGCGCTCCGGCCCCGGCCCGTCGCGGCGGCGGGTCTGGTCCAGGGCCCGGGCCAGGGGCAGGCCGTCGGCCAGGTCCAGGTCCCGGCTCACCAGGACCACGCTGAAGGGCTCGCCCTGGGCCAGGGCGTCGCAAAAGGCCTCCATGGCGGCCTGGGCCCCGCTCTCGGCCCGGCACGGGCCGAAGATCTCCAGGAGGCAGAGCAGATAGTCTCGGGATACGGGATCCGGGTCTGCGAGCAGAATGCGGCGCATGACGTTCCCCCCTGCCGGACGCGATTCCGGCCCAGCTTTTTCTACCCCCGAACCCTTGGGCCCCACAATGCCCCGGCGTGTCACCTGAGCGGTTTTTCTGTGAAGATTGGCCCTGCCCGGGCTTGCCTTGGACCCGGCCCCGGGCCTAGTGTCAGGCCCCATGAACGCGCCACGCCTGATCCACGAGGAACATTTCCGGGTTCGCGTCTACCACACCGGCGGGGGCGGGCCCCTGGCCAACCTGCCCGCCCTGTTCGACCTCTTGCAGGAGTCCGCCGGGCTGCACGCCGGGACCCTGCACGTCTCGGCCCCGGACCTGCTGCGCCAGGGCTACGCCTGGGTCCTGTCCCGGCTCTGCCTCCGGCTCGCGCGCTTCCCGGCCCTGGGCGAGCGCATCCTGGTGCGCACCTGGCCGCACATGCGGGACCAGTACGCCACGCGCCGCGACTTCCTGATCTTCGGGGAGGACGGCGGCGAGATCGTGCAGGCCGCCAGCTCCTGGGTGGTCCTGGACCTGGCCACGCGCAAACTGACCGCCCTGCCGCCCTTCCTGGACGGGCTCTGGGACACCACCCCGGCCCCGGCCCTGGACCTGCCGTCCAAGACCGTGCCCCGGCTCAAGCCCGGGGGCGCCGGCACGGCCATCCTGGTGCGCCGGGCCGACCTGGACATCAACGGCCACGTGAACAACGCCCGGTTCCCGGAATGGTGCCTGGAGTCCCTGCCCGAGGAGGCCCTGGACCTGACCCTCACGCAGGCGGACATCGCCTTCCGGGCCGAGTGCCGCCTGGGCGACGCCGTGGCCTCGCACACGGGCCCGGCCGAGGGCGGCTGGCTGCACACGCTGACCAAGGGCCCGGAGGCCGCGGAGTTCTGCCGCATGCGCACCTGGTGGGCGGCTCCGGCGGGCCGTTGAAAAATCCGCCTTGCCCTCGCGTTTTTTGAACGGCCCGCGGCCCGCGCTTTTTCCCGCCCGCAGCCCCCTTCCCGGCCCGCATTTTTCGCTTTTACGCAATGCCCTGGAATCCTTGGCCCTTGCCCGCGAGGGTGCGGACCCCTGGGAACCCGCGCCATTTATAATGATTTGGCGGGGCTCGACATTTTTTTCCAGGGCATGGTATTGTGGCCTCGACGTGTCCGGAATTGCATCCGGTGCCGAAACGAGCGGATATCCGAGGCCCGAGCGTCCATGACCCTGTTCTCCAGCAGCATGACCCTCCGGGCGGCCACGCCCATCTCGGACGCCGAGTTCAAGGAACTGCGCGACTTCATCTACCAGCGCTCGGGCATCTGGGTGGATGAGAAGCGCAAGTATCTCTTCGAGAACCGCTTCCACAAGCGCCTGGCCACCCTGGGCCTCAAGAGCTTCGACGAGTATGTCAAGCTCCTCAAGTTCGACCCCCGCTCGGCCGAGGAGATGAAGACCCTCTGGGAGATCATCACCACCAACGAGACGAGCTTTTTCCGCGACATCAAGCAGCTGGAGAGCTTCCAGAAGGTCATCCTGGGCGAGGTCCTGGCCGAGCAGCGCAAGAAGGGCAAGCTCGAGCTGAACATCTGGTCCGCGGGCTGCTCCTCGGGCGAGGAGCCCTACACCCTGGCCATGCTCATCAGCGAGTCCCTGGGCCTGGAGCTGCCCAAGTGGAAGGTGCTCATCAGCGCCGTGGACCTGTCCCCGGCCATGATCGCCAAGGCCAAGGAGGCCACCTACGGCGACTACGCCTTCAAGACCACCACCGAGGAGCAGAAGAAGAAGTTCTTCGTGCCCGAGGGCGCCAATTTCAAGGTCAAGCCCGAGCTCGCCCGGATGGTCAGCTTCCAGCAGATGAACCTGAACGACGACGCGGCCGTGCGGCGGGTGCCCAAGTCCCAGATCGTGTTCTGCCGCAACGTGATCATCTACTTCGACGACGCCATGCGCACCAAGGTGGCGCGGGCCTTCTACGACAATCTCCTGTCCGGCGGCTACCTCCTGCTGGGCCACTCCGAAACCCTGCACAAGATTTCCACGGCCTTCCGCCCCAAGTTCATCCCGGGCGCCATGGCCTACAGGAAGGACTAGGAGATGGCCCTGATCCAGACACACGAGGTGAAACCGGGCATGGTCCTGGCCGCGGACGTCCTGTCCAAGGACGGCCGCGTGCTGTTCACGGCCGGGGCCGTCCTGGAGCCGTGGCACGTCCAGGTGCTCAAGACCCTGGGCGTGGCCGGGGTGGAGATCGCCGAGATCGAGGCCGTGGTCACGCCGGACCAGGCCGCGGACTACACCCGGGCCGCCTTCCTGTACGTGAACCCGGACCACCCGGCCATGCAGACCCTGTTCGAGATCGCGGCCGAGCGCGTGCTGCGCCGCGCCACGCGGGGCTGGGTCCTGCCGGACGTGGCCACGCGCCAGGCCCGCAACGTGGAGCACCTCTCCGACGTGTTCGGCCCGGGCCAGGCCTCGCCCGAGGAGATCGTCCAGCACGAGACCGAGCTGGCCAGCTTCCCGGACCTCTATTTCCGGCTCAAGGAGATGCTCGACTCGCCCAAGTCCTCGGCCAAACGCATCGCGGACCTCATCTCCGGCGACGTGGGCCTCTCGGCCAAGCTCCTGCGCCTGGTGAACAGCCCGATCTACGCCCCGGTGTCGCCCGTGGACTCGGTGGCCCGGGCCGTGACCCTCATCGGCACCAACGAGCTGGCGACCCTGGCCCTGGGCATCACGGCCATCAACTACTTCCAGGACATTCCGCCCGAGCTCATCGACATGCCGACCTTCTGGCGGCACTCGCTCACCTGCGCGGTGCTGGCCATGATCCTGGCCCGCCGCCAGGGCCTGCCGCCGGAGCGCTTCTTCACCGCCGGGCTGCTGCACGACGTGGGCCGCCTCCTGCTGTTCAAGAAACTGCCCTACGCCAGCACCGAGGCCATGATCCACGCCCGCGAGAATTTCCTGCCCCTGTTCGAGGCCGAGCGCATCCTGCTGGAGTTCGACCACACCGACGTGAGCAAGGTGCTGCTGGCGGAGTGGAAGTTCCCGGAGGCCATGGCCCAGGCCATCAACTTCCATCACGACCCCATGTGCGCGGCCGACCCGCAGTCCGGGGCCACCCTGCACCTGGCGGACATCATGGCCAATGCCGTGGGCATCGCGGACGGCGGCATGTACGCGGTGCCGGACCTGGACCCCGCGGCCTGGGACGAGCTCAACATGCAGCCCACGGAACTCCATTCCCTGATCGTGGAGTTCGACGCCCAGTTCGAAAAGACCCTGGCCGCGTTCCTCTAGCCCCGTAAAAAAAGATTCCTGCGCGCGGGCGCCCACTTCTGGCCCGGAAACGTTGTGGGCCGGGGATTTCCCGCCGCCGTTCCGAGCCGTCCCCGCAAAACGGCCTTGCGCCGTGATCGCCGCCGCATTGTGCGCGCATATCCATTCGTGTATATCGGATGTACACCCCAGGAGAGGGAGGAGGTCCCCATGCGCGCGAGAACCAGTGTCTGCACGGCCTTGCTTGTCCTGTTGTCCGCACTCCTCATCACGGGGTGCGGCGGGCTCATCTACCGCTATTCCAACCAGTTCGAGGGCAAGGCCGACTACCAGTATCAGGTGGAGTCCATAGACGGGAAGGGCAAGGAGCAGACCGCCTGGCTGAAATACGTGAACACCGAGAACACGCGCGTGGACAAGACCCGCCTGTTCCAGGAGAACGAGATCATCACCGTGAACCTGAAGACCGCGCGGTTCAACAAGATCCCCGAGGGGTTTTTCGAGCGCAACCTCAATGCCAAGCGGCCCATCCGGGGCGAGGTGGTCATTGTGGCCAACATCACCGACGGTCCCCAGGCCCCGCTTACGGACCCGGCGGGAGCGGGAAATCCGGGCAGGGTGGTGTTCTATTCCGGAGAACTCAAGGAAGGCCAATTCATCAACGAGTCCTTCAACACCATTTACGGGCCCATCGCCTACAAGGGCAAGCCCATGACCATCGACTTCACCGTGGTGGAGATGGACGCCGGGGACCGGGCCCAGTGGGGCGCGATCCTGGACACCCTGGCCAAGCTGGGCGCGGCCCGCACCGGCGTGGGCGGCACGGCCCTGAACGTCCTGACCAAGTTGGGATCGGCCCTGGTGAACGGCAACAAGGACGACGTCCTGGGCCATTACCGGGTGACGCTCATGCCCGCGTTCTCCCGGGGCAAGGCCGACGTGCCCCTGCTCCTGGAAGGCGACTATGTGATCACCCGGATTGAGGACAAGGCGGACTATTTCGACTGGAATGACCTGTATTACGACAGCAAGCAGGGTCGCCTGGAGCTTTGCGTGAAGGCGAAGGATTCCCTGACGAGGAACTGTTCCACCCAGGACGCCCCGGATTTCATCGCCTTCACCATCAGCCGGGACGCCTCCAAGGACCTGGGCGTGGGCATGGCCGCTCAGACCACCCTGGGGCAGTTGGAGGGCGAGATCGCCAAGGCCGAGAGCCCCAAGCAGATGACCGAGGCCATCACCGACGCCATGCTGGCCCTGAACCAGCAGGTGGCTTTCGCCAAGGCCCGCAACGCCCTGAACGTGATCGAGACAGCGGCTGACAAGAGCGTGGTGAAGTCCTACGCGGCCAACGACCTGGCCAAGCTGCTCCTGTGCGCCCACGGGGCCAACCGGCCGGACAGGCCCAAGGATATCTCGCAGGATGTCTATGGCGAGCCGTGTGGCGGCGAAGGGTATAACAAGAAGGCCCTGAGCGAGCAGGAGATGGAGTTTGTGGCCCGCAGGATTTCCGATCTCGAGTGCGGCACCACCGTGGACCTGACCCCGGGCGGCCTCAAGGCGAACAAGACCGCGGACCTGGCCAAGGCCCTGGCCACGTGCAAGGCCAAAGCGCCGGAACCGGCCAAGCCCACGGAACCGGTCACGACCCAGCCCAAGACCGAAACGCCCGCCAAGACCGGCGGCTGATCCGGCCCGCCGCTCCCGCAGCATTCACACCCCCGCTCCGGCTCATGGCTGGGGCGGGGGTTGTTTGTTGTGTGCGCCCGCTGAAAACCCCCGCCATCCGGGGGTTTGCGCTTGACTGCCGTCTGGCGGTCACGTATTTTCCTCCAGCTTTTCCCCCCAACCAAAGGATCGCCCATGCCCGGCCGGTTCCTCGCCCTCGTCCTGCTCTGCGCCTGCCTGGCCGCTGTCCCGGCCATGGCGCAGGACACCGGCTTCTACGCCTCGGCCGGGGGCTCCTACTACGCCATCCAGCTCCCGGACTACAGCCCCATGGCCCTGTCCACCGGCGTGGTCGAGTACCGCGACACCCGCACGGTCCACGACGGGTTCGCGGACGGGCCCATGGCCGGGATGACCCTGGGCTGGAAGACCGAAGAGGGCGTGTTTTTCGAGGCCCGGGGCTTTTTCGCCAACCCGGAGTCCCGGCAGGACCACCTCCTGCCCACCCCGGCCGGCGCCGCGGACATCGGCATGCTCGGCCTGAACGGGGTGGCCAGCGTCATCATGGGCCCCGGCATCACCATGGCCACCTCCACCAAGCTCAGCGTGGAGCAGTACGGCGGCGAGCTCCTGGCCGGGTACGAGATCCCGCTTTGCCAGGACCTGTCCGTGAGCCCGTTCGTGGGCTACTCCTTCATGGAGCTGGACCAGGACCGCTCCCTGCTCGCCTACCCCTCCATCGCCCCGATCGTGGCCTTCAACCGCAGCGAGAAGCTGGACTCCACCTCCCACGGCCTGGAGGCCGGGCTGCGGCTCGATTACAGCGGCGAGTCCGTGCGCGCGCGGCTGGCCGGGACTCTGGGCTGGGCCAACGTGCACACCGAGTACCACGGCCAGGACTGGGGCATGCTCACCGGGTCCATGGGCCTGCAGCGCGACGACTGGGGCGGCCGGGCCCGGCTCGAAGGCGGGCTGGACCTGCCCCTGGGCGACTGGACCCTGGGCCTGGACGCCGGGGTGGAGTACCTCTCGTTCGTGCCGGGCATCCAAAGCAGCGCTCCCCTGGTGCCCACGAGCCTCACGTCCGAGGACTCGGTCTCGGGCCGGGTGGGCTTGTCCGTCGGCTACGCGTTCTAGCGCGCGAATCACGGCGAAATGAAAACCCCGCTCCGGCTCATGGCTGGGGCGGGGGTTTTTGTTGGGCGTTGCAGCGCGACGAATTGTCAGTCTAAAATCAGCACCCTGTTCGGGTCAGGGTTAAGCCTTATAAGAATGCCATCGTAAAACCACCCGACAAGAAAACTCGCGAAAGAAAATCCAAGCGCGGTCCAGGCCATTTTCGTATTCCCTTTGAAAAGGAACATAATGATGGCCGAGATCATGAAGATGCCGCCAAGCAAGCGCAATCCGAGCATCAAAAAGCCGCGAAGAAACAGCATGGGGAAAAACAGGATTGATTTGAAGAGGGTGATCATCGCCCTGTACCTTACTATTTGGCCTCTCCCTCGTCCTTGGGCTCCTCGGGCGCGGCCGCCTCGGCTTCGGGCTGGGCCGCTTCCGCGGCCTCGGGCTTGGGCGCTTCGGCCTTGGCCGCCTTGCCCATCTTCTTCTCCACAAAGGCCAGGAACTTCTTGGCCTCGACGAACTCCGGGTTCACGGCCAGGGCGATGTTCAGATGCTGGAGGCACTGCTCCATCTCGCCCTTTTCGAACATGACCCGGGCCATGTTGAAGTGCACGTGCTCGTCGCCCGCGTTCAGCTCGATGGCCCGCGTGTAGTAGATCACCGAGTCGTCGTAGTGCTTGTTCTTGCGCAGGGAGATGCCGAAGGTGTTGAAGCGCTCGCGGTGCTCCTGGTCAAAGGCCGCGTCCTGGCCGATGAGGGTCTTCATGACCTTCTTGAGCTTGTCGAAGTCCTTTTTCTCGGAATAGACCTCGCCCAGCCCGTAGTTGGCCTGGACGTTGGCGTCGTCGAACATGAGGGCCTTCATGAACTGGCGCTCGGCCTCGTCCACGTTGCCGCTGGCCAGCATGGCCTCGCCCTGGGTCACCTTGCGGGCCAGGGAGTCCAGCGCCGGGACCGTGAAGGTGCGGTAGTAGGTGGGCTCGGGGGTGTAGCCGGTGAGCAGCTCCAGCTCGCTGATCTCCTTGCGCAGGCCCGAGGGCACGTGCGAGGCGTTCAGCGGCTGCACGTCGTACTTGTCCGGGGCGGTGCGCCGCACGTACCAGTAGGTCAGCTGCTCGCGCTTGGACGCCGTGGTTCCCGTGCCGATGTCGCTGGACTGGCGCAGGGAATACACGCCCAGGATTTCGGGATATTCCGCCAAACTCCCCTCCAGTCTCCTTCATCCCCGCCCGGGCCGTTCTTGTCAAGGGGCCTGGGCCCGTTCACGGAAAGGCCGGGGATTCGCGCGGTCCCGCTCGCGCAAACCGGCGCGGGCCACGGCGCTTTCCGGAACCCGCCGAGGCGCGCCGGACCTGGGCCGCCGACCCTCCCGGCCTGTACGGAATTTGCGCACGAAATGGACCAAGGTGAGCAATCCTGCCGCGTTCCGGACCCGGGCCCATGGGCCAACATCCCGGATATACAGGAGGTCTGTTTTGGCACGGGCATTGCTCAAGCCCTGGAGGCGGCCCTTGGCCGCCGGGAGGTCGCGGTGCGCTACGGAACAAAGACCATCATCTTGCTGGCCCTGGGGATCTGGCTCCTGGCCCTGCCGCTGCACGCGGCCGAGGCCGTGGAGCTGCCCGTGCTCGGCGGGGTGGCCGACCGCGGCCCGGGCGAGGTGCCCGAGGGCGAAAGCTTCCTGCTCACGGTCACGGACCCCGACCCCCTGACCACCAAGGGTCTTGCCGGGCTCCAGGCCGGGGACCGGGTGGAGGTCAAGCGCCTGGGCCGGGACACCTGGACCCTCAAGAACCTCACGCGCCAGAGCGCGCTCGTGCTCACCGGCAACACCGACTTCACCGGCGGCAAGTAGCCGCGCCTTGACCTGGGGCGTCATCCGAGGTAGCCAAACCCCGGAAGCGCCCATGAACCGTACCTTCGCCGTCCTCCTCCTGCTGCTCCTGGCAGCCGCCCCGGGCTCCGCCCTGGCCCAGGACATGCTCGCCCGCAACTCGCGGGACAGCTCCACGATCATCACCTCGGTGGAGAACGACAAGTTCCTGGGCGGCACGGACGAGGAGTACACCAACGGGATCAAGCTCACCTGGGTCTCGCCGGACCTGACCCCGGGCCGCGACGAGCCCGGCAGGCCGGAATGGGTGCGCGGGCTGCTGGCCTCCCTGGACCCCTGGCTCTCGGCCTTTCCCCAGCTCTACGACACCTCGCGCCAGCGCTCCGTGGCCCTGTCCCTGGGCCAGAGCATCTACACCCCGCGGGACGTCTATGCCGAGAACCCGCCCACGAGCCAGCGGCCCTACGCGGGCTGGCTGTACACCTCGCTGGCCCTGCACTCCAAGAACGAGACCGAGCTGGACACCCTGGAGCTGACCCTCGGCATCGTGGGCCCCTCGGCCCTGGGCGAGGAGGTCCAGAACAACTTCCACAACGCCATCGGCTCGCGCCGCTCCGAGGGCTGGAGCCACCAGCTCCACGACGAGCCCGGGCTCATGCTCACCTGGCAGCGCAACTGGCGGTTCATGGCCCTGGACCTGCCCTCGGGCCTGGGCCTGGACGTGATCCCGCACGCCGGCGTCACCGCGGGCAACGTGGCTTCTTACGCCAACGCGGGCGGCGAGCTGCGCTTCGGCCTGAACCTGCCCGCGGACTTCGGCACGGCCCTCATCGGCCCGGGCTCGGGCGTGAGCGCGCCCGTGGCCGTGAACAGCGAGCGGCTGCGGGCCTCGCGCTGGTGGGGCGCGCACGTCTTCGCGGGCGCGGACGGACGGGCCGTGGCCCGGGACATCTTCCTGGACGGCAACACCTGGGAGCAGAGCCCGCACGTGACCAAGGAGCCCCTGGTGGCCGACCTGCTGGCCGGGGCCAGCGTGACCCTGGGCGACTTCAGCGTGACCTACACCCAGGCCTACCGCACCCAGGAATACGAGGGCCAGCCCGGCGGCGGGCACACCTTCGGGTCCTTGTCCTTGTCCTACAGCTACTAGCCTCAGGGCCGTTGAAAATTCCCGGCTGCCCGCGTTGCCGCGAACAGGGTCAGACCCTCGCGTAGGTTGGACTACGCGTCGGGCCTGTCCTGTTCTCGCGCCTTGGCCTCCGGGTTTTTGAACGGCCCCGGGGAGAACAGCCAAAACGCCCAGCCCTCCCCTGCCTTTCCGTAAATGGGGCGAAGCCCCTCCACAGGGTGTTGACAACCCCCTGTCCGTGTCTATTTTTTCCCCAGCAAGGACACAAGGAGGTTTCGCATGGTGCTCGACTTCAACACTTTTTACGCGTTCCCGGACCGTTTCGACCGGCTCATGGAGGAGTTCCTCCGTCCGGGCTACGGCGACCGGCGCATGGCCTATCCGCCGCTGAACTTCAGCGAGGACGAGGAGAATCTCTACGTGCGCGCCGAGATCCCGGGCGCGGAGATGAACGACCTGGAGATCACCCTGGCGGACAAGACCCTGCTCATCAAGGGCGAGCGCAAGCCCGAGCAGGGCAAGTACTTCCGCCAGGAGCGCCCGGCCGGGGCCTTCCAGCGGGTGGTCCGGCTGAACGTGCCCGTGGACCGCGACAAGGTGCGCGCCGGGCTGGTCAACGGCATCCTCACCGTGACCCTGCCCAAGAGCGAGGACATCAAGCCCCGTCGCGTGAGCATCGACGTGAAGTAGGGAGGCCGCCATGAACGAGAACAAGCCTGAAGAGAAGAGCCTGCCCGCCCTGCGCCCGTCCACGGACATCCTGGAGCGCGCGGACGGCTACTGGGTCTATATGGACATGCCCGGCGTGGACCGCAAGGACCTGGTCCTGGACCTGCGCGAGAGCGAGCTGGCCGTGTCCGGCAAGACGAGCGTCATGGCCTCGGACAAGGAGCGCTTCCTGGAGGTCCAGTTCGGGTCCGGCGAATACCGCCAGACCATCGCGCTCTCGGACCTGGTGAACCGCGCGGGCATCAAGGCCACGCTCAAGAACGGCGTGCTCGAGCTGTTCCTGCCCAAGGTCGAGCAGATCAAGCCGCGGCGCATCGAGATCACCGCCGACTGAGCGGACGGAAGTTTCCTCCCAGCCCCTCCAGCGCGAGCCCTCCGGGACGGTCCCGGGGGGCTCGTCGTTTTTCCGCCGCCGCCTGGCTCCCCGGGTCTGGCGGCCAGGCTGGCGATGGGCTATGCTGCCTCCTTCCGGAACAGTGGAGGATGCGTGCCCCCTGATTCATCCCAGTCCCCGCCCGATCCGGCCCCGCGGCCGCGGATCGTGGCCCTGGGCGCCTCGGCCGGAGGCCTGGAGGCCCTGCGCCTGTTCTTCTCCCATCTGCCCCCGGACACCGGGCTGTGCTTCCTGGTGCTCCAGCACCTGGACCCGGAGCGCAACAGCGCCCTGCCCGAGATCCTCTCCCGCCACACGACCCTGCCCGTGCGCCTGGTGCGGGACCGGGACGCGCCGCAGCCCGACAGCGTGCTCATCCTGCCGCCGGGCATGGTTCCGGGCCTGGAGCACGGCCGCCTGCGGCTGAGCTCCCGGACCCAGGACCGGGGGCCGGCCCTGCCCATCGACCGCTTCCTCCTGGACCTGGCCGCGGAGGAGGGCGAGCGGGCCTGCGCCGTGATCCTCTCGGGCGCGGGCGCGGACGGGGCCCGGGGCGCGGAGGCCGTATCCCGGGCCGGGGGCCTGGTCCTGGTCCAGACCCCGGAGAGCGCGGCCTTCGACGGCATGCCCCGGGCGGCCGAGGCCGCGGGCGCGGCCCATTTCCTGCTCGCGCCCCAGGACATGCCGCGCATCCTGCTCAAGGCCCTGGAGCGCCGGGACGGGGCCGCCGGGCCGGAGGCCGGGGCCGTGGCCGTGACCGAGATGGACCCCCTGTTCGCCATGCTCCACGGGCGCTTCGGCATCGACTTCCGGTCCTACAAGCCCTCCACCGTGAGCCGCCGCATCGAGCGCCGGGCCACCATCCGCCAGTGCCCGGACCTGGAGTGCTACGCCCGGCTGCTCCGGGAGGAGCCCCAGGAGCTGGACCAGCTCTGCCACGACCTGCTCATCGGCGTGACCAGCTTTTTCCGCGACGAGCCCGCGTTCCGCTTCCTGGAGCAGCGGGTCATCCCCGGGCTCCTGGAAAGCGCCGGGGAGCGCGAGGTGCGGGTCTGGGTCCCGGCCTGCGCCACGGGCGAGGAGGTCTATTCCCTGGCCATGCTCTTCCGCGAGGCCTGCGAGCTGCGGGGCCGGGAGCCCCGGGTGCGGCTGTTCGCCACGGACGTGCACCAGCGCTCCCTGGCCGCGGCGGCCCAGGGCCTCTATCCCCTGGACGCCGAGGGGCTCACCGAGGAGCGGCGGCGCTGGTTCACGCGGGAGCCCGAGGGGCTGCGGGTGCGGCCCGAGCTGCGGCGCATGGTGGTCTTCGCCGGGCACAACCTGATCCAGGACCCGCCGTTCACGCGCATGGACCTGGTGGTCTGCCGCAACCTGCTCATCTACCTGCGGCCCGAGGCCCAGAGCCGCATCCTGCATGTCTTCCACTTCGCCCTGCGCCGGGGCGGGGTGCTCTTCCTGGGGCCCAGCGAGTCCCTGGCCGGGCTGGAGGAGGAGTTCGAGCCCCTGGACCGGCACTGGAAGATCTTCGCCAAGCGCCGGGACGTCTGCCTGCCCGGGCGGCTCCACTGGCCCGCGCGGTTCCGGCCCGAGCCCAGCCCGGAGTCGGCCCCGGACCTGGACCTGGCCGGGCTCCTGGAGCGCTGCGGCCGGGACCGGACCCTGGCCCTGGAGCAGATGCGCTCCTTTGTGGAGGACCTGCCCCGGCGGCGGGCCGAGATGGAGCTGGCCCTGGAGCGCGGGGACATGCGGGCCACGGCCCGGCTGGCCCGCAACCTGGGCGAGACGGCCCGGGCCGCCGGAGCCCCGCGCCTGGCCGGGCTGGCCGCCCGCCTGGAACGCTCCGCCTCCCGGCCCGATCCGCGCGGCGTGGAGGCGGCCGCGGCCCTCTGGCGCGCGCTCCTGCCGGACCTGGCCCGCACCGAGGCGGGCATGGCCGGGGCCCTGGCCGGGCGCATGGAATTCCCATCCTCCGGGGCCTGAGCGGGCACTCAGTCATTTTTTTCCACAGCCCGCAACGATTTGCGGGCGCGGGTTCCGCGTTTCGTTCCTTGGCGGGCGCGGGCCGCCGGTCGTCCTCCGGCGGCGGCCGTGTCCCCGGCCGGGCCGAAACCGCCGCAGTAATAATCTGATATTTCTCATCTTCGGGCTTTCCACAGCCCGCAACGATTTGCGGGCGCGGGTTCCGCGTTTCGTTCCTTGACGGGCGCGGGCTGCCGGGCGTCCGTTCCTAAAGTTTCTCCCTGGACCCGCCGATATCAGAGGTGAACAGGACGACAAGCCCTGGAGTACAGGGAGGACAAGGCCATGGAACAGAACCTCGCGATGAATCCCACGGCGTCAGGGATGTCCCCGGCGGCGCTGGAGCCGCAGGTCAGGGCCGCAGCCAAGGGCGCGGAGCGGTCCTTGGAGACCGAGACCAAAACCCCCAAGGCGGGCATGACCGCCGAGCAGGCCCAGGGCCTGGTGAACAAGGCCCAGGATGCGCTCACGGGCCGGGGGGTGGACCTGAAACTCACCGTGTCCGCGGAAACCGACCAGATCCAGGTGGAGGTGCGCGACGCGAGCAGCGACAAGCTCATCTGCAAGCTGCCGCCCGAGCGGCTCGTGGACATGGAGAAGAACGCCTCCGGCCTGCTCGACCGTCCGGCATAGGACCGGGCGGACCCCCCGCGAAATGAGGCGGCCCGGATCCGGGAAACCGGTTCCGGGCCGCCTGCCGTCCCGGCGCCGCTAGGCCGCCGCCTGCATGATCCGGCCGCCGGACTGATCCGGAGGAAGGGAGAGCGGGTCCACGTAGATCCCGCCCGAAGGCCCGCCCGAGCTGAAATCGAAGTTGTTGACCACCTGCTTCACCGTGTCGTAGCGCGTCTCGCTCGAACTGCTCGAGCTGTTCGTGCTCGACGTGCTGCTCGTGATGTTCAGCTGGGAGTTGTCCACCTGCTTCAGGTTGGAGCTCCTCTCCTGGGTGATGTGCGTGCTGAAGTCGTAGACCAGCTGGCCCGCGCCCTTGGTCAGAAGCGCCGAGAGGTGCACGTCCTCGGGCGCGCGCACCAGCTCCGGGCTGGGGGTCTTGATCACGTCCGTCCAGTTCACCAGGAACTTCATGTCCGGCGGACGCGGGTCCCAGAGGATGTTGAGCCGCAGGGGCTCGTAGGGCAGGGTCTGCTTGTGGATGACCTCGGACCGGGTGGGCGAGTTGGACACGTGCCCGATGCGCGGGCCGTGGAAATGGCTGGCCTGCATGGCCATGACATGGGAGGCCGGGGAGGGCATGACCGCCCCGGTGGAGCTGGTGAAGTGCCCGGGCCCGCCGTCGGGCCGGTGGCCCGCGCCCTCGCTGATGCTGTGCAGGGCCCCGCCGCCGCCGTCGGTCATGGTGTGCAGGGCGCCGCCCGAACTTTCGGAAATGGTGTGCATGGCCCCGCCCGCGCTGGGCGCCTGGGCCGCGCTGGCTCCGCCCGAGACCACCACCTGCTGGGCCCCGCCCGCGCCTTCGGTGACCACGTGCATGGCCCCGCCCGTGGGGATGCCGCCGCCCCCGCCGCCGCCGGACAGGAAGCCGCCGCCCACGCCGGCCACCAGGCCGCCGCCACCGCCGCCACCGCCCGAGACGTGGAGCACGCCGCCCCCGCCGCCGCCGGACACGCCGCTGCCGCCCGAGACCGAGCCGCCGCCGCCCGAGAGCGAATACTGGATGCCGCTCCCGCCCTCGGTGATGGTCCGCAGGGAGCCGCCGCCCGGGGACACCGGGCCCGCGCCCGTGTTGGCCGCGCCGCCGCCTCCGCCGCCGCCCGAGACCGGGCCGCCGCCGCCAGCCGAGACCCCGCCTCCGCCATTGGCCGCGTAGGGGATCTGCGGGGCGCTCGTGTCGATGGGAACAAAGCCGCCCGGGGTGTAGTGGGAGTCGCCCAGGGAGTGGAGGACCATGGGCGGGGTGGCGTCGATGGGCACAAAGCCGCCGGGCGTGTAGTGGGACTCGCCCGGGAACAGCGGCACATGGGCCGCGGGCGCGATCTGGAGCTGGCCCGGAGGGGCCGCGGTGACCTGGCCCGGAGGCCCGGCCGTGACCTGGCCGGGGGGCCCGGCCACGATGTTGTCCGTGAGTCCGACGTGCATGGTTCCCGTCCCTGGCGCGCGGGGGCAGTGCGCGACCGTACGCAAATATAGCCCCCCGGCCCTCCCGGGGTCAAGGTCCCTTCGGGACGCCCACGGAAAGGCCTCTTCGGGACCTCCACGGAAAGGCGGGAGAGGGGCTAGGCGAACTTGGTCGGGGCCTCGGTGTCCCAGTCCTGGGTCACGGGCCCGCCCTGCTTGTAGCGGAAGTCGCAGCGGTCCGCGCCCGAGGCCAGGGTGCCCTTGCGGAACAGCCCGGTGCCCATGGCCTTGGAGGACAGGAAGTCGTTGATGCAGAAGTACGGGGCCACGTCCTCGGCGCCGTTGTCGCGGAAGTATTTGAGGGCCCCGCATTCGGTGTAGTCGTAGCCCAGGTCGAAGGCCGCGCCGTTGCCCGGCAAGAACGTGGCCACCCAGTCCCCGGGATAGCGGCGCTTCTGGGTCTGCTCGGCCCAGGCCGCCAGGGCGGCGCGGTTCGCGGCGCTGAACAGGGCCGCGCCCCGGGCCTGGAGATGCTCGGCCGGAGCCTGGGCCAGGGATTGGGCGTTCAGGTCGTAGTAGAGCCTGCCGGTGTCCCGGCCCGAAAACCCCCGGCGGGACAGGACCAGGTGCAGGGTGGTGAGCTGGCCCGCGGCCTCGAGAAAGGGCTGGTTGCGGTTGGCCGCCCCGCCCACGTCGGGCATCCCGGACAGGAGCCGGGCGAACAGGACCCGGGCCTCGGCGCAGGCGTCGGCCGCCCCGCGCGCGCCCAGCCGGTCGGCCATCAGGGCCCTGGCCCCGGTGCAGGTGTCCGCGAACGCGGCCAGGAGCCGGTCGCGGTTCTCGGCATAGTAGTTCTTGGGGGTCTTGGACGCGGCCAGGAGCGGGGCGGGCAGCAGGCAGCCGCAGGCGCAGCCCAGGCCCAGAACCAGGAATCGGCGGCGGGAGAGGATGGACATGGCAGCCTCCTGAAAATCACGGCTCCGCAGGCAAGGCGACTATGCCCTGCCCGCGGAGCCCTGGCAAGAGGGGATTTTATAAGGCCACCCCCGCCAGCTCCCGGCAACAGCGGATTATCTCCCGGCCCTTCCGCGCCGGATTTCCTCCACCCGGTCCTCGGGCCGCAGATAGTCCTGGGGCGCGCCGAACAGCTCCACCGCGTGCCGGGCGATGCGGTCCGCGTCGAAGTTGTCCATGACCCCGAGCGGGTCGTTGTCCTTCACGAACGGGGCCACGTAGGCCATGGCCTGGGCCAGGGTCTGGGCCTCGTACTGCTTCTGGGCCCGGGCCACGGGCGAGGTGTAGTCCATGACCAGGTCCTCGCGCGAAAGCCCCGGGGGCAGGGGCGGCAGATGGCCCGAGCGCAGGAGTACGTTGCAGGCCCGGGTGAGCAGCGGGGCCAGGAACTCGGTCTGGAGCCTGCCGAGCACGGGCCCGAGCACGCGCATCTTCTCGCTCTGGCGGATGAGCGCCTCGGTGGCCGAGAGCGCGGGCGAGCCCGGGGGCTGGAGCTGGTCGTTCAGGAAGATGCGGCGCACGGACTCGCGCCGGGCCTCCATCATGGACTCCGTGGCCTTCAGGTCCACGGCCACGGGCAGGGCCTCGATGCGGTCCGTGGTCCCGGCCCGGTAGTAGGACAGCCCGCCCGGTCCCGAGTGGATCTGGCCCAGGAACCCGTCGTCCGGGACCATGAGCGGCGGGTCGCTCATCTTTTCCGCGGCCATGAGCGCGGTGCGGCTCATGGCGTTGAGCACGCGGATGTCCGAAAGGGCCGTGAGCCCCGGGCCCCGGCCGTAGACCTCGCCCGCGGCCTTGGACCAGCGCGGCACCATGTAGGGCATCTCCAGGTACCCGGACTCCTCCAGGACCCGGGCCTCGGCCGTTTCCACGTACACGCTGGCGAACGGGAAGTGGCGGCAGCCCAGGCCCAGGGGGTCGCGGTCCGCGCGCGGGAAGACCGCGTGGAGGATCTCCACCTTGTCCTCGGGCTTGTCGCCGAGCTTTTTGCGGGTGGCCTCGGAGCAGGCCGCGCCCCACTGGGCGCAGGCCTGGCGCACGGTGAGTTCGTAGCGCCGCAGCACCGTGTCCACCACGCCCCGGGGCGATTCCGCGATGACCACCTCGGAGAGCGGCCGGGCCGAGAAGCGCGCCCCCGAGCCCGCGTCGGCCTCCACGTAGAGCGCGCCCGTGCCGAGCAGGGCCACGTCCAGGTACAGCTCGTGGACCGCGGCCTGGAACCCGCTGGCCTCGGAGTTGAACAGGGCGGTGAGCCGCTGCGTGGCCTCGGCCACGTAGGCCCGCACGCCCTCGGCATCGGCCAGGTCCTTGTCGCGCACGCGCACCGAGAACCAGGGCAGGGCCGGGTTGGTCAACAGGCCGCCCAGGGCCGAGGCCAGGAGGTCCAGGGCGTGGCAGGGCGTGGAGTCGTAGATGCGCTCGTCCCCGGCCCGGGCCGGGCTGCGCCGGCGGAAGCCGTTCTTGCGCGGGAGCACGTAGTCCGAGAGCTCCTCCCAGGAGGACAGCCAGGGCTCGCGCGCGGATTCCAGGTCGCGCCAGCGGGCCAGCAGCCTCTGGATGCGTTCCTCGTCCATGTCACTCCCCCAGCCGGGCCTTGAGCCCGGACTTCTGGACCTCGGCCTGGGTCAGGAGCCCGGCCCCGCCCGTGGCCAGGGTGGAGGACAGGCCGCGCATCCGCGCCAGACGGTTCTTTTCGCGCTCGGCCGCCTCCTGGACCTCTTCCTCGCGGCGGCGGCGGGCCTCGGCGCGTTCGCGGGCAGCGGCAGCGGCCTGGGCCCGGGCCAGGTCCGCGGACGAGTCCCCGCGCCGCGAGGACGACGCGCCCAGGGCCGAACCGGCCAGCGAGGCCACAGTGGAAATGATGCTCACGGCGGATCCGCCCATGACAAACCTCCTTGGTTTGCAGGGAGCCTATCCCGGGGTTTGGCAGGGTGCGGAAAATGGCGGGGAAATGGCGGCCAAAAGCATGAGATTGGGGGCTTGACCAGCTTCGCTGGTTTTACGGAAAGGCGGAGATGGCCTGATGGCCGCTCCGCGAAAATGGGGGGCGTCCACTCAAGATTTATGGAGGAGGTGGACTTTAACTGTTGCCGCCCGGCACTGAGTCAAGAGCTTGTTGAATTAGACGTTGACGGATCGTGGTAAGTTGTTCAATACCAAGTATTGAACGCAGATAATCTTCTACATCTTTAATTGCCCGCTTCTTTTTTTCTTTGATTTCGTCTTGTCCTGTATCAATTGATAATACTTCTTTAAACTTTTTGAAAAGTTGCTTTACGGCTTCAGGGCGCGTCGGATCACCTGTGCCACTAAGATCTTTTGTTAAACCTGATAGCGAACCGATCTCCCGAATTATTTGTTCAAATGGTTCAAGACCATTAATAATATCCCTCGTAATCCATGTAGAATATTTATTTTTTAATTCCAATAAGTTTTTAGAATGCTCCGTTGCTTTGGGTGTTGGACCTTCACGCCACAAAGTACTTACAATGCGGTCGACTTCAACCATATATTCTTCACAGAATTCTACATGTTTGTCGAACGCTCTGTTTGCCATATGAGAAGCAACGCCGAGGTTAAATGCTTGTTGTTGGTGGTTCAAAATAAGTTGGCGTTCAAATGCAGATTGGTCACGGAATACCTGAAGAATAGCACCAAATAGTGACCCGAGTGCAGGAACTGCGGCGAGTTGGCGATAGATGTTATCTGGCGGGATAATTATTACCGCAATTACTGATCCAATAAATACGAGCAATAATGTTAGATAAATGCAAAATCTGCTGTTCATATTGAGTTGTTAACCTGTGGCTACAAATTTTTCAACTGATGTGAAGCCGGTCAGGTCTTGGTCAGTTCCACGAGCAGGGTCTGGAACTCGGCGCCGAGCAGGTCCAGTTCCCGGGTCACGGCCTCGCGGTCCCCGGCCTGGGCCGCCTGGTGCAGGCGCAGGGCCCGCTGGGCGCAGCGCGGGGCGCCCATGCCCGCGGCCGTGCCCTTGAGGGTGTGGGCGTGCAGGGCCAGGGCCGCGTCGTCCCCGGCCTCCAGGGCGGCCTGGGCCAGGCGCAGGCGGCGGTCCATCTCCTGGAGCGAGAACTCCAGCACCGAGGCGAAGGTGCTCTCGTCCAGGTCCATGGCCTGGCGCGCGGCCTCGCGGTCCAGCACGGGCAGGCTCTCGGGTTCCGGGGGCTCGGGCGGCAGCGGGGCCGCGGCCAGGCGGCCGGTCTCGCGCTCCCCGCGCGACAGGCGCAGCAGGAGCCGCACCAGTTCCGGGAAGTTGGCGGGCTTGACCACGTAGCCGTCCATGCCCGCCTCCAGGCAGCGGTCGCGCAGCTCGGCCAGGGCGTGGGCGGTCATGGCCACGATGGGCACCAGCGGGTCCAGGGGCCTGCCGTGGCGCGTGTCCCCGGAGCGGATGCGCCGGGTGACCTCCAGGCCGTCCATGCCGGGCATCTCCAGGTCCATGAGCACGGCGTCGAAGCGCTCCCGCGACAGGAGCTTGAGGGCCTCGGCCCCGTCCGGCGCGGCCACCAGGTCGTGGCCCATCTGGGTGAGGTGCAGGGAGGCCACCTTGACGTTCACGGGGTTGTCCTCCACCAGGAGGATCTTGAGCTTGCCCCCGGCCTCCTCGGCCTCCTCGGCCTCGCCGGATTCCGGCGTCAGGCGCTGGTCCCCGGGCTCCAGCACCAGGTTGAAGAAGAACGTGCTGCCCTGGCCCTCCACCGACTCCACCCCGATGCTCCCGCCCATGAGCTCCACCAGGCGGCGGCAGATGGCCAGGCCCAGGCCCGTGCCGCCGTAGCGCCTGCTGATGGAGCCCTCGGCCTGGGTGAACTGCTCGAAGACCGAGTCGATCTTGTCCGGCGGGATGCCGATGCCCGAGTCCTTGACCAGGATGCGCGCGGCCACCACCCCGGCCCGCCCCGGGTCCACGGGCCGCACCTCCACCCGCACGAAGCCCTGGTCCGTGAACTTGATGGCGTTGCCCACCAGGTTCACCAGCACCTGCCGCAGCCGTCCGGGATCGCCGAGCACGAAGCGCGGGGCCCCGGGGTCGATGTCCACGGTGAGCTCCAGGCCGTGCTGCCGGGCCTGGAACGAGAAGGTCCGGGCCGCGGATTCCACGGCCTCGTGCAGGTCGAAGTGGACCCGCTCGGGCACGAGCTTGCCGGCCTCGATCTTGGAGAAGTCCAGCAGGTCCGTGACGATGGTCAGGAGGTGGCGGGCCGAGTCCGAGGCCGTGACCAGGCAGTCGCGGCGGGTGGGGTCGGTCTCCCCGGCCATGGCCAGGTCCACCATGCCGATGACCGCCGAGAGCGGGGTGCGGATCTCGTGGCTCATGCTGGCCAGAAACGCGCTCTTGGCCAGGCTGGCCTCCTCGGCCTGGGACTTGGCCGCCAACAGGTCGCGCTCCATGACCACGCGCCGGGTCACGTCCGAGGTGAAGAACAGGATGGCCGGCCGGCCGTCCCACTCGATGCGCACCAGGTGGATCTCGATCCAGCGCTGGTTGCCGCTGCGGTTGTAGGCCCGGGTGGAGAGGTCCGCGCCGGGCGCCTCGCCGGACAGGACCTGGGGGATGAGCATGGCCAGGGCCGGGCGGTCCGCCGGGTGGATGAAGCTCAAGCCCTCGCGGCCCAGGAGCTGGGCGGCCTCGTAGCCCGAGCGCCGGATGAGCGGCGGGTTGGCGTAGCGCAGGATGCCGTCCTGCATCACGCCCACGCCCTCGTTGGTGTTCTCCACCAGGAGCCGGTAGCGCTCCTCGCTGGTGCGCAGGGCGTTCTCGGCGCGCTTGCGCTCGGTGATGTCGTCAAAGGCGAACAGCGCGGCCTCCTCGCCCTGGTAGTCCATGAGCGTGGCCGAGATCGAGGCCGTGCGGCCCCAGACCCCGGGCAGGCCCATCTCGGCCTCGAAGCCCTGGACCTGGCCCTGGGAGCGCAGCCGGCCGAACAGCTCGGCGCGGCGCGCGGGGTCGGCGTAGTAGGCCTCGCCCACCGAGCCCACGAGCTTCCCGGGCTCCAGGCCCAGGGTCTGGCAGGCCGAGCGGTTGGCGAAGCGCACCACCCCGTCGGTGAGCCGCGAGAGCACCAGGGGCAGGGGCGCGGCGTCCAAAGCCTGGCGGAGCATCTCCTCGGCCCGGGCCAGCTCCTCGCGCTCCCGGTGCAGGAGCCGCACGCGGTCGGCCAGGGCCATGGCCAGGATCACGGCCTCGCAGCCCGTGGCCCCCTGGAAGAGGAACCCGGTGACCGGCGAGAGCGGCAGGAGGTTCAGGTGGATCATGCCGTGGACCATGGTGCCCAGGCCCATGAGGATCCAGGCCGCCACGTAGTAGCGGGCCGGCCGGAAGCCCCGGCGCAGCACGAGCAGGCCGCTCCACAGGGCCACCACCGGGGCCGCGAAGGCGAACAGGGCGTAGTAGCGGATGATCACGCGCGGGTTCACCGCCGGGGTCAGGGCCATGACCGCCAGGGTGGCCAGGGCCACCAGGGCCAGGGCCCGGTCGGCCTCGGGCGCGAGCTTGCGGGTGAGCAGGAAGGAGCGCGCGAACTGGGCCGCGCAGAGGATGAACGCGCCCATGAGCAGAAGCCGCACCGGCAGCTCGGACTCGGTCTGGCCGCTGAAGGCGTAGCGCACGAGGTAGCCGTTGTAGGCCAGGAAGTAGGCCGTCAGGAAGAAGACGTAGAGCAGGTACCAGGCGTGGCTCTTGTCGCGCAGGGTCAGGAAGAACAGGAGATTCAGGCCGAGCATGGCCAGCATCACGCCGTAGTACAGGCCCAGGCCCAGGGAGCGCAGCTGGATCTTCTCGGCGTAGGCCGGTTCGGAGAGGATCTCCGCGGGCAGGAACAGGGCCGTGTGGGCCGTGACCCGGAGGTAGCAGGTGCCCGGCTCCCCGAGGGAGCGCGGCAGGAGAAAGGAGGCGGCCGTGCCCGCCGCGCCGCCCGGGGCGATCTCCCCGGGGTCGCCCACGGCCTGCTCCGAGAATCCGCCCATGGGCAGGGGCAGGAACAGCCGGGCGCTGCTGGGGCGGCACCAGCCCAGGTCCAGGACCCATTCCTCGCCCGGCGCCAGGCGCAGGCCCGGGTCCTGGGTCAGGCGGAACCTGAGCCACCAGGCCGAGTCGCCCAGGCCCAGGTTGAGCCAGGTCTGGTTCGCGGGCCGGAACAGGGCGTCGTATTCCGGGGAAACCACGTCCAGGATGTCCAGCTCCTGGCCCGGGTCCTCCAGGACCTCCGCGTAGGGCCCCAGGGCCGCGCGCTGGCCCGGGTGGTCCAGCACGAGCACCGGCGGCCGGGATTCCTGGGCCAGGAGCGGACGCGGCAGGACCCCGGTCAGGGCCGTGAGGAACAGGAGCAGGAACAGGCCTCGGCGCATGAAACTCCTCGCAAATACGGGGCTCTTTCCATTCTACACGATGATCCTGGCGGGGCAAGGGCTTTCTCTCTAACGCGAGACACGGCGCGGCCGACCCATGTTGACACGTCCAATTTTAGACTATAATATGTATAAAAAAGGACACGGCATGGCCCTTGCGCAACCGGCCCGGCCCTCCGGCCGCTACGACATCTCCCCCCTGGTGGACCTTTCGGACAAGGCGAACCGCGCCCGGCTGACCCCGCCGGCGCTCAAGGCCTTCTTCAACATCCTCGGCAGGTGGGGCGTGGGGGAGGAAGACGGCCAGCAGCTTCTGGGCGGCGTCTCCCGGGCCAAGTTCTACGCCCTCAAGAAGAACCCCGCAGGGGTCCTGGACCAGGACAAGCTCCAGCGGGTTTCCCTGCTGGTGGGCATCTTCAAGGCCCTCAACATCCTGCACTCGGAACGGCTGGCGGACGCCTGGGTGCGCCTGCCGAACAGGAACCGGATATTCGCCGGGCAGACGCCCCTGCGGTTCATGGTCAAGGGAGGCCTGCCCGGCATGCTCGTGGTGCGCAGGCTGCTGGACGCCCGCCGGGGCGGGGTCTGAGATGCGCCTGCCGGAAGTGGCGGACCTGTCCGTCCGGGACACGCACCGGCTCATTCCGGCCAAGTACCTGGACAATGAAGACAGCGTCCTGCACCGGATCGCGGACGACGAGAAGCACCTGGAAGACATCTTCGAGCTGGACCACGCCACCAACGACCGCCTGGCCGGGGAAAACGATTTGCTGCCGGGCATCGGCCTGGGCGAACTCGTGGCGGACATCCCCTATTTTCGGATCATCAACGCCGCGTTCTGCCACGCCCATCCCCAGGGGAGCCGGTTCAACGGCCCGGACCGGGGAGCTTGGTACGCGGGCTTCGAACTGGACACGGCCCTGGCCGAGGTCCTGTTCCACCGGGAGCGGCAGTATCTGGAAATCGGCTGGAACGAGCCGGACGAAGTGGCCTACGACGACTGCCTGGCCAACTTCGATGCGGCCTTCCACGACATCCGCCACGCCGAGGCCTTCAGGGACTGCCTGGACCCCGGCAGCTACGCGGCCTCTCAGGCCCTGGCCGCCGGGCTTCTGGAGGCCGGGTCTGCGGGGATCGTCTATCCGAGCGTGCGCCTCCCGGGCGGAACCTGCCTGGCGTGCTTCCGGCCCGCGCTGGTGAACAATGTGCGCAAGGGGACGCGGCGCACCATCCGCTGGGACGGGCGGCGGCTTTCCGCGTGATCCACAGTTCCAAGCCCGCCACCCGCTTCTCCAACTCCGCGCCCTGACTCCCCCCGCTCCACCTGGGCTTGCGGCCCGGCCTGACCTGGGATACATATCTCCCTCGCCACCTTAAACATCTGTTTAGGAACCATCGTGAACCGCAAGAAACTCGTGCTGCTCATTTTCCTGGGCCTGTCGCTCCTGCTCTGGGGCGGCTGGTACCTGGCCTCCAGGGGCAAGGTCTCCACGGACGACGCCTATGTGGACGGCCGCGTGTACACCATCACCCCGCGCGTGCCCGGCTACGTGGTCGAGGTCCTGGTGGAGGACAACCAGCGGGTCAAGGCCGGGGACCCCCTGGTGAGGCTCGACCCCGTGGAGTACGAGGTGGCCCTGGCCGAGGCCCGGGCCTCCCTGGCCTCGCTCCAGGAGGACGCCACGGCCGCGGAACAGGCCCTGGCCCTGGCCCAGGCCGAGCACTCCCAGGCCTCCCTGGACTTGAAGCGCGCCGCCAACCTGCTGGAGACCAAGGCCGTGTCCCAGTCCTCGGTGGACGAGGCCCAGACCAAGGCCGCCACCAAGGCCGCCCTGGTGCGCTCGGCCCAGGCCAAGCTCGACGCCATCCGCCGCCGGAGCAAGGGCGCGGACACCCCGGACGCCATGCTCGACACCCTGCTCGAGGCCAACCGGGCCAAGCTCAAGCAGGCCACGCTCAATCTCGAATACACGACCATCGTCTCGCCGGGCGACGGCTTCGTGACCAAGAAGTCCGTGGAGCCCGGGCTCATGGTCTCCCGGGGCCAGCCGCTCCTGCGCGTGGTGCCGCTCGCGGGCGCGGACATCTGGGTCACGGCCAACTTCAAGGAGACCGAACTCACCGACGTGGCCGCGGGCCAGCCCGTGACCATGGAGGTGGACACCTACCCGGGCGTGCTCGTCAAGGGCACGGTGGACTCCATCCAGTCCGGCACCGGCGCGGTGTTCTCGCTCTTCCCGCCGGAGAACGCCTCGGGCAACTTCGTCAAGGTGGTCCAGCGCGTGCCCGTGAAGATCACCATCGACCCGGGCCAGAACATCCCCCAGCTGCGCGTGGGCATGAGCGTGATCCCGACCATCCGCACGGTGAAGAAGACCCCGTGAGCGCGGCGCTTCCGGTCCAGGGCTCGGCCCCGGCAGAAAAGTGGCTCATCACCATGGCGGTGATGATCCCGACCCTCATCGAGGTCCTGGACACCAGCGTGGCCAACGTGGCGCTCACGCACATCCAGGGCAGCCTGTCCGCGGGCCAGGAGGAGGCCACCTGGGTGCTCACCTCCTACCTCGTGGCCAACGCCGTGGTCATCCCCATGAGCGGCTGGCTGGCCCGGGCCCTGGGCCGCAAGCGCTACCTCGTGTCCTCGCTCGTGCTGTTCACCGTGAGCTCGCTCTTGTGCGGCGCGGCCGGGTCGCTCTTTCAGCTCATCCTGTTCCGCATCGTCCAGGGCATCGGCGGCGGCGGCCTCCAGCCCATGTCCCAGGCCATCCTCATGGAGACCTTCCCCCCGCACCAGCGCGGCATGGCCATGGCCCTCTACGGCATGGGCGTGGTCCTCGGCCCCATCCTGGGCCCGCTGCTCGGCGGCTGGCTCACGGACAACCTGTCCTGGCGCTGGATCTTCTACATCAACCTGCCGGTCTGCGCCGTGGCCCTGCTCATGATCCAGGCCTTTGTGCACGACCCCGAGCACATGGAGCGGCGGCAATCCGGGGAGCGGGTGGACTACATCGGCCTGGCGCTTTTGACCGTGGGCATCGGCGCGCTCCAGATCGTGCTGGACAAGGGTCAGCAGGACGACTGGTTCGAGGCCAACTACATCCTGGTGCTGGCCATCGTCTCGGGCATCAGCCTGGTGAGCCTGGTGCTCTGGGAGCTGACCCAGGAAAAGCCCATCGTGGATTTGCGGATCTTCAAGAACCGGAGCTTCGCCTCGGGCAACGTGGTCATCTTCCTGGGCTTCTTCGCCTTCTTCGGGTCCATCGTGCTCCTGCCCCTGTTCCTCCAGGGGCTCATGGGCTACACCGCGTTCCTCTCGGGCCTGGTGCTCGGGCCGGGCGGCGCGGTCATGCTCCTGATCATGCCCCTCACCGGCAAGCTCACCGAGAAGGTGGACGCCCGGTTCCTGCTCCTGTTCGGGCTCTTGTTGAGCGCCTTCGCCCTCTGGCACATGTCCGGGTTCAACCTGTTCATCGACTTCGACACGGCCGTGGGCGCGCGCGTGATCCAGGGCGTGGCCATGCCGTTCTTCTTCGTGTCCCTGTCCTACCTGACCTTTGCCTGGGTGCCCGTGGCCCAGATGAACAACGCCTCGTCCATCTTCAGCCTGTTGCGCAACCTGGGCGGCAGCTTCGGCACGGCCTTCGTGACCACCATGCTGGCCCGGCGGGCCCAGTTCCACCAGGCGAGGCTCTCCGAGACCATGAGCACCCTGGACCCGGGGTTCTCCTACGCCATGGACAAGATCAAGGAGAACCTGGGCTATGCCCTGGGCACGTTCCAGGACCACACCCAGCGGGCCTACGTGCTCATCTCCAAGCAGCTGGCGCGCGAGGCCTCGAGCATGGCCTTCAGCGACGCGTTCCTGTCCCAGGCCTGGCTCTTCCTGCTGCTCATCCCGCTCATCCTGATCATGAAAAAGCCGCCCTCGGGCAAGCGCTTCCAGGCGGGCGGGGGACATTAAAACAAAGCCCCGGGTCCTTGCGGAACCGGGGCTTTGTGCTTACGAATAGTGGAATGTTGACACATCCCATTTTTTGGTATATTTTTTTGCCGTGGTGCAATTCCCTATGTCTCGCACAGTGAGGGAGAATCATCGCATAGGGAATTGTTTTTCAACACAAAAGGAGGACGGCAATGGCGACTCGTGGATGGTTTATGGCGGAGGGCGCTGCCCATTGGAAAACGCGCCAGATGCGTTGTGCAGGCGTCGGAGGAAACCATGTCGAACTGGGATCTGCGAATCACCAAACGGCTTGAAAAAGAAGCCAGCAAGTTGCCGGTTGAACAACAAAAAATTTTTGAATTCTTCAAAAAAGACTTGAGGGAGCGGGGACCGGTTCTCCCTGAGTGGAGAAATTTCAAAAAATTGGAAGGCACCAAAGCCTGCTACCATTGCCACCTGAGCTCCGGGAAAACCACCTACGTCGTGGTTTGGACCGTACTGGACAAGAAGCGGAAGGTGGTGGAGATAAGATATGTTGGAACTCATGAAGCGGTCGGGAACTACCGCAAACGTTGTTGAATTTCGTATCGAGGTACCCAAGAAGCTCGAAGCGTCTTTTGAAAAGCTGGTTCGCAACATACTGGAAATTTCGACCCAGGGATTGCTGTTCAATGCGGACGGCGAGGAACTCGTTGACGCTTCCCAGGCCGACCCGGGCGTGGTCCTTGAAGGAGCCCGGCTGCGCGACGGCATGACCCAGGCCGAGCTTGCCGAGCGCCTTGGCGTCAAGCAGTCCAATATTTCCGAAATGGAAAACGGCAAGCGGACCATCTCGCGAAACATGGCCAAGAAGCTGGCGGAGATTTTTCGCACGAACTACAAGGTGTTCCTCTAGTTCTGCTTGATCGACACACCGCGAAAACAAAGCCCCGGGTCCTCACGGAACCGGGGCTTTTCGTTGCTGTGCTTGGGGTCTGGCTACTTCTCGATGGGATAGCCCGCGTCCTCCCAGGCCTTGTAGTTGTCGGCCAGGCGATAGACCTTCATGAACCCGGCGTCCACGAGCTTCTGGGCGCCCAGGCGCGAGGGCGCGTCCCCGTGGCAGTAGACCAGGTAGGTCTTGGACTTGTCCAGGGACGGGATGGCCTTGTCCAGGGACCCGTCGCCCACCGGATGGTTGATGGCCTTGGGCAGATGGCCCTTGGCGTAGTACGGAGAAACATCCAGAATGATGATGCCCGGCGTCTTGTCGATGAGCGCCTTTGCATCTGCGGGCTGGAGATCGACATACGCCGCACTTCCTGCGGCGTACACGGTGCCTGCCAGGGCGAACATCAGAACAAACGACAAAACCATGAGTCGGATGGTGCGTACGGTCATAACATCTACCTCCTGCTTGTTGTCTTTGCAGGGTAGGATCAGACGAAACATTGTCAAGTACGGTGCGTTGCAGTTGATCAACAGTGCAACCTCCGGCCCCTGGCGCCGTACGCCTGGCTTTTCCTGGCCCGGCGACAGACCATGAAGGAGTTCAAGATCAGCCGCCTGGAGGCCGTGCTCGACGCCTACGTGCCCGAGAACGAGAACATCCTCTACGTGTTCAAGGGCAGCGCGCTCTATCTCGCGTTCCTGGTCTTCGTCTGCCTCATCCTGGCCTGGGCCTATGACCTGGTGCTGCGCCACTTCCTGCGCGGCCGGGCGCTCACGGCCGGGGACATCAAGTTCATCCTCTGCGCCCTGCTGCTCTTCCCGACCATGGCCGCCTACTACCTCAACGCCACGCTCACGGTGTTCGTGATCACGGACCAGCGCGTGTGCGTGAGCTCCCTGGCCACGCGCTTCCGCACCCGGGTGGTGCCCCTGTCCCAGGTGCAGGCCCTGGAGCCCTCCATCCCCCTGGGCTACGGCAAGACGCGCGTGGTGCTCAAGGACGGCACGAGCATCAACCTGCTCCGGCCCAAGAACCGCAAGGACTTCCTGGCGGCCAAACAGGCCCTGGGCCTGTAGGTCCCTTCGGGACGTTCACGAAAAACAAAAAGCCCCGCTTGCGCGGGTCCGGCTTCGCCGGATTCACGGGAAAACAAAAAGCCCCGCTTGCGCGGGGCCTTCTTCTGTCTTTCCGTAAAAGTCCCGAAGGGACTACTGCACGATGATGGTGTTGGCCAGGCCGTAGTCCTGGGCCAGCTTGCGGCGGGTGGCCTCGGCCTCCTGGACCGAGGTGTAGCGGCCGATGAGCACGCGGTACCACTTGTCCTCGCCCCTGGTGGCCACGACCCGGGCGGGCACGCCCGTGGCGCGCAGGCATTCCTGGCGGGCGCGGGCGTTCTCGGCCGAGCGGTAGGAGCTGTCCTGGATGGTGTAGCGGCCCTTGGCGGGCACCTGGAGCACGGGCTGGCTGGGCTTGTTCTGGCGTCCCACCAGGCCGCCGCCCTGGGCCTCGGGCCGCTCGTCGCGGGAGGGCAGGATCTCCTCGTCGTCGTTGGCGGCCACGGCCTGCGGGGCCTTGGCCTGGGCCAGGCCCGTGGCGGGCTTGCCGAGCTGGACAAAGGCCGTTTCCAGGAGCCGGGAGGTCTCGCGCTTGCGGATGCCGCTGGAGGTGGAGCCCAGGGTCACGGCGATGATCCGCTTGTCCCCGCGCTTGGCCGTGGCGATGATGTTGTAGCCCGAGGCGTTCACGAACCCGGTCTTGAGCCCGTCCGCGCCCTCGAACTCGCCCAGCAGGCGGTTGGCGTTCTGGTGGTTGCGGCGGTTGTGGAAATAGTTGCGGGTGGCGTGCATCTCCAGGGCCTGGGGGAAGCGCTTCAAATAGGCCCGGGCCAGCTTGGCCATGTCGCGGGCCGTGGTCACCTGGCCGTCGGCGGGCAGGCCGTTGGGGGTCTTGAAGGTGGTGCGCAGCATGCCCAGGGTGCGGGCCTTGCGGTTCATGATCCGCACGAACGAGTCCACGTCCCCGGCCATGTGCTCGGCGATGGCCACGCAGCCGTCGTTGGCCGAGGCGATGGCCATGCCCTTCATGAGCTCGCGCACGCTCACGCGCTCACCGGTGTAGAGGTCCATGACCGAGCCCGAGGCGTTGGCCGCGCGGCTGCTCACCCTGACCTGGTCGTCGGGCGAGAGCTTGCCCTGCTCGATGGCCTCCTGCACGATGTACAGGGTCAGGATCTTGGTCAGCGAGGCGGGCGCGATCTGCTTGTCCGCGTCTTTTTCATAGAGCAGGGTCCCGGACTCGGCGTCCAGGGCGAGGGCCGAGCGCACCCGCAGGCGCAGGGGATCGTCGGCCGAGATGGGTTCGGACTTGGCGCGGGACTTCTTGGCCGAGACGGAGGAGGATTTTTTTGAGGACTTCTGGGTGGCGGAAGTGGTCTGGACGCTTGTCGCCTTGGACTTGGAACGCTTGGCCATGGCGGGGGATGCCGCCATGATAACCGCGCAGAATAGCAGGAAAAATACGCCAAATCTGAAGCGCATAGGCATCCGCCGTCCCCCTGGTGTTCTCTTGCCTCTAGCTCAAACGTCCCGAAAAATCTAGACTTTCGTTAGAAAAAAATCATGCCCGCTCCGGGCTTCATGGCAGGTCCGGGCCCGTGGCGTCAAGCCTTGCCCGGAGTCCGGAGTTGCGGCTATCCTGGGGCGAACCAAGGAGCCTCCATGCGCCGTCTCCTGCCCCTCTGCCTCTGCCTGGCCCTGGCCGCCTGCGGCGGAGGGTCCAAACAGCCGCACCGCGCCCGGTCCATGAACGACTTCAACCCGGCCAAGGGCGCGTCCTTCCATCTCGCGGTGCGCGACTACGAGCTGGGCCGCCTGGGCCTGGCCGTGCCCGCGGCGGACGCGGGCCAGGGCACCGAACTGGAGGAGGAGGCCATCCGGATGCTCGAGGACCTGGGCTACCGCTACGAGCCCGGCGGCCGTCCGGACTACGCGGTGCGCGGCCAGTTCCTGTGCATGAACCCGCGCCAGGAGGCCCGGCTGGAGGAGAGCGGCCTGCCGTCCCCGCCGTTCAACGACCCGTTCCTGGCCTGGACCCCGGAGACCTATGTCTGGGAGCCGGGCCTGCCCGCCGAGGCCAATGCCCCGGAATCCTGCGCCGGCCGGCTTCAGATCCTGATCCAGCCGCTGGGCGGCGCGAACCAGACGCCCTACGGCGAGCAGTACTCGGCCGGGCCCTGCCCGTTCAGCCTGGCCTGCCCCACGGCCCAGTGCCGTCCGGCCCTGCGCGCGCTGTTCCTGCAATCCCTGCGCGACGCGTTCGTGCAGGACTGATGCGCTGCTTCCTCGGCCTGCCCCTGCCCCAGGCCTGGAAACAGGCCCTGGCCGCGCTTGCGCCGGAACTCAAGCGCGGGCTCGCCTCGCGGCTCACCTGGACCCGGCCCGGGAACTGGCACCTCACGCTGAAATTCCTGGGCGAGATCGAGGCGGCCCAGGCCGAGGCGCTCGGCGCGGCCCTGCCCACGCTGCGGTTCACCGCCTTTGACCTGGCTGCCGGGCCTGCCGGGTTTTTCCCGAACGCGAAAAGGCCCCGGGTGTTCTGGCTCGGATTGTCGCAGGGAGTACAGGAATGCGCGGCCCTGGCCGCCCGCGTGGAGGCCCTCTGCGCGGGCCTGGGATTCGCGGCCGAGGACCGGCCGTTCGCGCCGCATCTCACCCTGGCCCGGGTGCGCGAGGCCGGGCCGGATGACTGGGACCAGCTGGCCCGGCGCGTCAACGCCCACCCCTGGCCCCTGGCGCGCGTGGACCGCGTGGCGCTCTGGCAGAGCGTGCTCTCGCCCCAGGGGCCCGAGTACCGCGAACTCTGCGCCGTGTCCGCGTCCTGAAACAAGACAAGGCCCCGGTCACCTACTGTGAGCGGAGCCCTGTCGGGTTTCGGCACGCAGCCGAAAGGAAGGAAGGGCGGCTAGATGTAGTCGCCCCGGTTGAACTTGGTGCGCTCGGTCACGGCCAGGACCTCCAGCTCGTCGGCCACGGCCGAGAGCCCGGGATCGTCCTGGGCCAGATCCCTGACCCGGGCCGTCTCGGCCTCCAGGTCCGCCAGCGCGCCGTGGGTCTGCTTCAGGCTCTGGCCCGAACCCAGTCCGGCGGCATAGTTTTCCCACTTGTCCAGGAGCCCGTCCAGGGCCGCCACCGGGTCGGCGGACTCCTCGGACACGCTCTCCACGCCCTGGGGAGCCAGCACCTGGCTGGTCAGGGGCGGCAGCGGGGCGCCCACGGCGTTCGCCTGGGAACCCTCGGCCTTGGCCACTTCCTGGTCGAGCAGCCCGGCGAACCCCGAGGGGCTTCCGGCCTTTTCGGCCTTCTTCTGTTCGCTCTGAAGCAGGCTTTCCAAGCCGTTGGTCTGAATCTTCATAGGACACTCCGATCCTGTTTGGCTTGCTTCGGTGCAATGATCTTGCCAAACCGGCTTCGCCACACAAGCTATTGAAATTCAATATGTTGCAGCTTCCGGGGCGCGGCATTTTTTGCCGTTGGTTCTGGAGCACATCTAGCCCAGCCCCCGGGTCTTGTCTACGCGGCTCCTTTCTGTCATGGTTTTTCGGCGGATAGACGCCAAAACTTGAGCCGCAGCGGCGGCCAGGAGGACTCAATGGCCCAAATCAAGAAGATTCTCTGTGCGGTGGACCTGTCCGAGCACAGCCCGGCCGTGGCCGACTACGCCAAGACCCTGGCCCAGGGGCTGAACGCCCAGGTGCTCTGCCTGTACGTGGCCCCGTCGCTCAGCCAGTACGTGGGCTTCCACGTGCCGCCCAGCTCCATCGAGAACTTCGTGGGCGAGATCGTCTCGGGCGCGGACGCCACCATGAACGCGTTCCTGGCCGAGCAGTTCCCCGGGGTCAAGGTCGAGGGCCGCGTGGTCACCGGCTACGCCGCCGAGGAGGTCCTGAACCTGGCCGAGGAGCAGGGCGTGGACCTGATCATCATGGGCACCCACGGCCGCCGGGGCATCGACCGCATCCTCTTCGGTTCGGTGGCCGAGAAGGTGGTCAAGTCCTCCAAGTGCCCGGTGCTGACCATCCGGCCCAAGGCCGCGGCCTAGCCGCAGTTCGCGGTCCGTTTTCGAGAACCAGGGGGGCGGCCGGGCCGCCCTCTTTTGTTTGCCGTGAAGGACGTCATCATGAGCGACCCGCGCCTGCGCCCGGACATCCTGGACTTCGAGCCCTACGCCCCCGGCCTGACCATCGAGGAGATCAAGGAGCGCTACGGCCTGACCCGGGTGGTCAAGCTGGCCAGCAACGAGAATCCCCTGGGCGCGCCGCCCCTGGCCCGCAAGGCCGCGGAGCGCGCCGCGGCCTTGGGCTTCCGCTACCCGCGCAACCTGAACCCGGCGCTGGTGGCGGCCATCGCCGCGCACATCAACGCGCCCCTGGACCAGGTCCTGGCGGGCCACGGTTCGGACGAGATGATCGACCTGCTCCTGCGCGTCATCTGCCGCCCGGGGCAGAGCAACGTCATCTGCTGGGACAACGCCTTCAGCATGTACCGGCTCACGGCCAAGCTCTGCGGGGTGGAGTACCGCGCCGTGCCGCGCGGGCCGGACCTGGCCCTGCCCCTGGACGGCCTGGCCGCGGCCTGCGACCAGAACACCGCCGCGGTCTTCGTCACCAGCCCGGACAACCCCACGGGCCTCACGGTCACCAAGGACGAGCTGGCGGCCCTGGCGGACAGGCTCCCGGCCAACACGCTCCTCGTGCTGGACGAGGCCTACATCGACTTCGCCCGGCCCGTGGAGCGCTTCACCGGCCTGCCCCTGGCGCTCTCCCGGGACAACGTGGTGGTCCTGCGGACCTTCTCGAAATACTATGGCCTGGCCGGGTTCCGCCTGGGCTTCGGCGTGTTTCCGAAAACCATCGCGGACTACATGACCCGGGCGCGCATCCCGTTCACCATCGGCGTGGCGGACGAGGCCGCGGGCCTGGCCGCCCTGGAGGACGCCGCGTTCCTGGAAACCACCCTGGCCGCGGTCCACGCGAGTCTGGACGCCATGGCCGCCGGGCTGAAGGCCCTGTCCTGCCGGGTCTGGCCCACGCAGGCCAATTTCCTCATGTTCCAGCCGCCCAAGCCGGGCCGCCAGGTGTTCCAGGGATTGCTCGAGCGCGGGATCATCACCCGGCACCTGGCGTCCTTCGGCCTGCCGGAGATGATCCGGGTGAACGCGGGCACGGACGAGGAGACCGCCCTGTTCCTGGAAGCCCTGGCCGGGGTGCTCCGTGGCTGAGCCCCTGGTCGTGACCCTGGACGGCCCGGCCGGAGTGGGCAAGTCCACCGTGGCCAGGCTCCTGGCCAAGCGCCTGGGCCTGGCCTTTCTGGACACCGGGGCCATGTTCCGGGCCGTGGCCTGGCGGCTCGGGCCGGACTCCTGGACCTGGCCCGAGGAGCGCATCGCGGAAAGGCTGGCGGGCCTGCGCTTCGGCCTGGCCGGCGCGGGCGAGGCCACCCGGCTCCTGCTCGACGGCGCGGCCCTGGGCCCGGAGATCCGCACCGAGGACGTGGGCATGTGGGCCTCCAACGTGGCGGTCCTGCCCGTGGTCCGGCGCTTCCTGAAGCAGGCCCAGCAGGACTTGGCCAAGAGCGCCTCCCTGGTGGCCGAGGGCCGGGACATGGGCAGCGTGGTCTTCCCCGGGGCGCAACACAAGTTCTTCCTGGACGCCGAGCCCGCCGAACGGGCCCGGCGCCGCGCGCTCCAGCTGCGGGACATGGGCCAGGAGGCCGACGAGGCCGCGATCCTGGCCCGGATCGAGGCCCGCGACCTCCAGGACCGCACCCGGGCCGAGGCCCCGCTCCGGCCCGCGGCCGACGCCCTGGTCATCGACACCACCCGCCTGGACCTGGAAGAGGTCTTTGACGCCATCCTCGCGGCCATTGTCCAGGCCGCGCCAACGCCCTAGCCCTCCTGTTTTTTTGAAACCCGCAACGTCGGCCTTTCCCCGGGAAGGGCCGCGGGGAGGGGACTTTCAGGGCGATGCCATGAATCGATGCGCGAAATATGGATTCTGTGTTATGGTGCCGGGGTTTCGGCCAGGCACTAATATTTCCTTGACAAGTCTCTTCTTGACCGCATGAATCCTTGATTTCCGCCAATCGCCACGGCGGACATGATAAATTCCCCATTCTCAATGACAGCATCTTCGCAGGCGCGCTATACTCCTCCCGAACCGTGGAGAGTCGTATGGCCGCGTTTTTCGAACTGCGCAAGTTTGTGGCCCCGGAGTTCGTGTTCGGCGAGGGCGCGGCCCGGCTGGCCGGGCAGTATGCCCGCAACCTGGGGGCCCGGCGCGTGCTGCTCGTCTCGGACCCGGGCGTGCAGCGCGTGGGCTGGACCGGGCTGGTGGAGCAGAGCCTCCGGGCCGAGGGCCTGGAGGTGAGCCTGTTCCTGGACGTCTCGCCCAACCCCCGGGACTTTGAAGTCATGGCCGGGGTCGAGCGCTATTCCCGCGACCAGTGCGACTGCATCGTGGCCGTGGGCGGCGGCTCGCCCATGGACCTGGCCAAGGGCGTGGGCATCGTGTCCACCAACGGCGGCCACATCCTGCGCTTCGAGGGCGCGGACATGGTGGACAGGCCCGCCCCGCCGCTCGTCTGCGTGCCGACCACCGCGGGCAGCTCCGCGGACGTGTCCCAGTTCGCGATCATCAACGACACCGCCCGGCGGCTCAAGATCGCCATCGTGAGCAAGGCCGTGGTGGCCGACGCCGCGCTCATCGACCCGGTGCTCACCGTGAGCATGGACCCCAAGCTCACGGCCGAGACCGGCATGGACGCCCTGTCCCACGCCCTGGAGGCCTACGGCTCCAACGCCAGCTCGCCGCTCACCGACCTCCTGGCCCTGTCGGCCATGGCCCGGGTCAGGACCCATCTCCTGCGGGCCCTGGCCGCGCCCGGCGACCTGGAGGCCCGGGGCGAGATGATGCTCGGCAGCCTGGAGGCGGGCCTGGCCTTCTCCAACGCCATCCTCGGGGCCGTGCACGCCATGGCCCACAGCCTGGGCGGATTCCTGGACCTGCCCCACGGCCTGTGCAACGCCATCCTCCTGCCGCACGTGGTGGACCGGAACTTCGAGGCCGCGCCCGAGCGCTACCTCAAGGCCGCCGAGGCCCTGGGCGTCTCGGCCCGCACGCCCAAGGCCGCCCGGCCCAAGCTCAAGGCCGCGCTCCAGGACCTGGCCCGCCAGGCCGGACTGGGCCAGGACCTGGCCGGACTGGGCGTGACCCGCGAGCAGCTCCGCGGCCTGGCCCGGAACGCGGCCCAGGACCCCTGCATGACCACCAACCCCGCGGCCCTCTCCCTGGGGGACATCGAGGCCCTGTATGAGCAGGCCCTTGGCTGAGGACGTCCGCACCCGGCTCATCGGGCTGGGCGAGCGCTCGGTGCGCAAGACCTACTACCCCGAGCTCAAGGAGCGCGTGGGGGAGCTGGAGCGCTTCCGCGCCCTGCTGAACCAGGCCGGGGACGCCATCCTGGTCCTGGACGCCGACGCCCTGGCCTTTGTGGACGCCAACGAGACCGCGGCGAAGCTCACCCGCCGGCCGCTCCAGGACATCCTGGGCGCGGCCCCGGGCGCGGTGCTCGACCCGGGCGCCCTGCGGGCCCTGGCCGAGGTCCTGGAGGAGAGCCTGCGCCACGGCCGGAGCGGGGTGCGCGAGATCACCTCCTCGCTCCTGCGCGCGGACGGAGGCCTGGCGCCCTGCGACCTGAGCCTGCGGGTCCAGGTCTTCGAGTCCCGGCGCTACGTGCTCGTTTCGGCCCGGGACATCAGCCGCAGGCTGGCCGACCAGAAGGCCCTGCGCGAGCGCGAGACCTACTACAGGGCCGTGGTCGAGGCCTTTGACGGCGAGATCTTCATCTGCGACCAGGACTGCCGCATCGAGTTCGCCAACGCCCGGCTCCTGGAGCGCCTGGGCCGCGACCCCACCGGCGAGGCCTGCCACCAGGCCCTGCACCACCTGGACAAGATGTGCCCGTGGTGCGCGGGCGGGCCGGTGGGCGACGCCCGCACGGCCACCTACGAGATCCGCGACAAGGTCAGCAAGCGCTGGAGCTACGTGGTCCAGACCCCGATCCGCCACGGCGACGGCCGGATCTCGCGCCAGGTCATGGCCTGGGACGTGACCGCCCGCAAGCAGATGGAGGAACGGCTGCGGCACCAGGCCCTGCACGACCCGCTCACGGACCTGGCCAACCGGACCCTCTGCCTGACCCGGGTGGGCCAGGCCCTGGACGACTCCCGGCGCATGGACGGGGCCGCCTTCGCCCTGCTGTTCGTGGACGTGGACCGGTTCAAGACCCTCAACGACTCCCTGGGCCACGGCTTCGGCGACGCCCTGCTCCAGGCCGTGGCCGCCCGGCTCCAGGAGGCCGTGGAGGAGGGCGACACCGTGGCCCGCTACGGCGGGGACGAGTTCCTCATCCTCCTGGGCCAGAGCCCGCCGCGCCGGGCCGTGCGCGCGGCCAAGGCCGTGCTGGCGGCCTTCCGCCGGGACTTCCTGGCGGACGGGCGGCTGGTGCGGCTCTCGGCCAGCGTGGGCCTGGTCCTGGTGCTCCCGGGCGAGCCGGGCACGGCCCAGGACCTGCTCCAGAACGCGGACATCGCCATGCAGCGGGCCAAGCGCCGGGGCGGGGACCGGCTCCAGGTGTTCACCCCGTCCATGCGCGAGCAGGCGCGCAAGCGGCTCATCCTGGAGAACGACATGCGCGAGGGCCTGGCCATGGGCCAGTTCCACCTGGCCTACCAGCCCATCGTCAGCCTCAAGGGCGGGCCCCGGCTCTCGGGCCTGGAGGCGCTGTTGCGCTGGACCCATCCCGAGCGCGGGGCCATCGGGCCGGCCGAGTTCATCCCCGTGGCCGAGGAGACCGGCCGCATCGCGGACCTGGGCCGCTTCGCCCTGGAGCAGGCCTGCAAGGACATGGCCCGGTTCCGCGCCGAGGAGCCCCGGGCCGAGTCCCTGACCCTGTCCGTGAACGTCTCGGGCCGCCAGTTCAGCGGCGCGCGCTTCAGCGAGCGGGTCCGCCGCGCCCTGGAGGAGAGCGGCCTGCCCGGGGAGCGGCTGCGGCTGGAGGTCACCGAGACCGCCATCATGGACAACCCGGAACTGGCCACGGCCACGCTGAAAAGGCTCAAGAACCTCGGCGTGTCCATCGCGGTGGACGACTTCGGCCGGGGCTACTCCTCGCTGTCCTACCTGCGCCAGCTGCCCCTGGACCTGCTCAAGATCGACCTGTCCTTCGTGCGCCGGATGCTCGAATCCAGCGAGGACATGGAGATCGTCAAGGCGATCATCAACCTGGCCCACAACCTGGACCTGGCCGTGGTGGCCGAGGGCGTGGAGCGCCGCGAGCAGCAGAACCTGCTCATGCTCCTGGACTGCGAGTACGCCCAGGGCTTCTACTACGCCCGGCCCCAGGACCGCGATCAGACCCTCAAGGTCATCCGCGACTACGCCCCGGCCGCGCGGGCCTGAGCCCGGGGCGGGGGCGCGGCCATGGCCGCCTCGCGGGTGCGCCAGACGTGGCCGCAGGAGCGGCACTCGCGGACCCGGTGGATGGCCTCGCTGTTCTCGTCCTCGCGGGTCTTGATGACCCGGCAGCCGTCGTGGCCGCAGGCAGGGCAGAGCATGGGAACCTCCCTTCAGTTGAGCAGGCGGAAGCCCGCCAGTTCGAGCGCCCGCGCCGTGGCCGGGGCCAGCCCGGCGGCGTCGGTGCGGCCGCAGTGTCCGCAGCGGAAGAAGAAGCGCTGGTCCCCGCGCGCCGCGGCCAGCACCCCGGTGTCCCGGCATTGCGGGCAGTGCGGCGGGGTCCCGGGAGCGGGCGCGGGCGCGTTTTTCTCCCCGAATTCCTCAAAGGCCTGGAGCAGCAGCCGGGCGGGATTGGCCGGGAAATGGGCCTCGGCGGCCTTGATCCGGGCCAGGGCGAAGTCCAGGAACTCGCCGCCGGGCAGGTGGCGGATGACCTCGTACCAGGCCTGGGCCCGCTCGGGCCCGGGCTCCTCCTTGCCGAAGAACAGGCAGAGATCCTGGATCAGGCGCGCGAATTCCGGCTTCATCATCCCTCTTCCCCCTCCCGGGCCCAGGCCAGGAGGCCGCCCCCGGCCGGGGCCCCGGGTCCGGGCCGGTCGGCCCAGCGGGCCTGGGTCAGCCAGGTGGCCGGGGCCGGGATGAACCGGCCCTGCTCCCGCTGCCACTGGGCCGAGGCGGCCTGCTCGGAAAGCGCGGCGAGCAGCGCCTCCAGGCACGGCCTGTCCGCCGCGAGCCAGGCCTCCAGCGCGGCCTTGCGGCCCATCTTGCGCGGATAGGCGGCCCAGAACGCGGCGAAGTCCCGGAGCTGTGCTGGATCATGTTCTTCCAGGCTTGTGGATGGGCGGGGCCCGGGCGCGGACGCGGCGGAACGCCGGCTCTTGGCTGGCGGGACCTGCTGGTAACTCTCCCAGTTCACGACGGAAACAACGGTGCAGCGGGTGGAGGGCGCGCGGGCGATCATGCCCAGGCCCTCGGCCAGGGAGAGCAGGGAGCGGACCTCGGCCTGGGTCAGGCCGGTGTCGGCCGCGGCGTTGCGCCGGGTGAGCACGAACTGCCCGGGCAGAAGCTCCACGGCCCGGCGGCCCACGACGACCCGGTGGGGCCGGTGGCTGGCCTTGAGCAGGCAATAGGTCCACAGCCGCCAGAGCTTGGGATCGCGCCAGGCCTCGGAGCCGAGGCTCCTGCGCCAGAGTTGGACGTAGCCGCGGTGCATGGGGTCCTCCCGGCCCCCGTAATAGTCAATTGACTATAAAATAGTCAAGCACATTTGCCTAAAGTCTTTAGACAAGCGACAATATTTTGTGGCACACTGGCCGGAAACCAGGAGGCGGACATGGGCTTTTCCGAGGACGTGCGCAAGGCGCTCTCCGAACGCATCGGCCGGGGCGGGGCTTTCGCCAACAAGCGCCAGATGGCCGAGGCCCTGAACCTGGACCCGTCCCAGCTGGGTCGCTTCCTCAAGGGCGAACGCGGGCTCACGGTGGAGAGCCTGGGCCGGGTCCTGGACGGGCTCGGCGCGCGCCTGGAATTCCCGGGCGGCGGGGACTCGGCCCGGCAGGTCTGTTTTGTGTCCGCTGACAAAAGCCCGGCCGCGGCAGCGGGCCCCGGGCCCAGGCCCGAGGATTTCCTGGCCGTGCCCCTGGTCTCCCTGGAGCACGCGGCCCTGGCCGGACTCATCCCCGAGAGCCTGGTCCAGGGCTGGCTGCTCGTCTGGCGCGACCAGGACTCCCTGCGCCGCCGCTCGGACCTGGCCGCGGCCCGGGTGCCGGAGCACGACCTGGCCATGGTCCCGGCCCTGCACCCCGGGGACCTCGTGCTCGTGGACCGCGCCGACCGCGTGCCGCACGACGGCGGGCTCATGCTCGTGAACGGCCCAGCCGGCGCGGCGCGCATCCGGCGGGTGGCCGTGCGGCCCCTGGAGAGCGACAGCGAGCTGGTGCTCTACAGCGACAATCCCCGCGAATACCCGCCGCACAGCCTGCTTGTGGGCCGCGACCTGGCGGGCGACCCGGCGGCCGCCCTGGCCGGACGGGTGCTTTTCGCCTGGAGCGACATGACGCGGAAATAAAGGGTTGCGCACGGTACGCCCAGGTTATATCGAATACCAATTCGATATAGACAAAGGAGGCCGCCCGCATGACCAGAGATTTGCACAAAAAACCCTTTTCCGAAGAGACGCGTACTAAGCTAGATCTGTTCAGACTTTATTTGCAGGGGTGGCTTCCGGTATTTTTGCAAGCACACACGGGGCGGATTAATATCTTTGATTTTTTTTGTGGCCCTGGGACCGACGTTAATGGAGAGCCAGGGAGTCCATTGCTTGCTCTTGATATTGTCAATTCTTTTGCGGATAAAATAGATTTAATGAGGCACAATATTAATCTCTATTTCAACGATAAGATTCTAAAGAAAGTAAATGAGCTTATGGTAAGCGTCGATCAGAAGGCCAGTTCATTGTGCAAGGTTCATATTACTAATAGTCAATTCGAAGACATATTTGAGAAATATTATGAATTGATGTCAGGAGTGGGAGCTGCAAATTTTTTATTTATCGATCCAAACGGTTTTATCCATCTAGAGACATTGATAAATATAACAATGTTAAAAAGAACAGACATGCTTCTGTTTGTTCCATCATCTTTTGCTAAAAGGTTTCATGATCATGAATCTATAAAAAAATTGATGCCAGGATTTGATGTGAGTAAAATAGAAAAGACAGAATATGTGCACATTGAGGTGTGCAACTACTATAAAAGTAAGCTTGTTAATGGAAGAAATAAGTACTATATTGCTCCATTCTCAATAAAAAAGAAGAAGAACATATATGGGCTAATATATGGTGGAAGTAACCTTAAGGGGTTAGAGAAATTTTTAGAAGCTGCATGGTCAGTTGATCCAAAATCTGGCGAAGCCAATATTAGCATTGAAGGAGATTTTTCTGATGTAAAACAATGTATGCTTCCTGACATTGAGCCAGTAAAAATGCAAAAATTTAAAAAATTCATCGAAGACAAAATAAGAGATGGAAAATTATTAAATCACAGTGACATCTACGAACAGACACTACTCAAGGGGTTTTTGCCTAGAGATGTAAATAATATATTGCGTAGCTTGATGAAGTCTGGCATTATAGACAAAACACCCGGAGTTTCATATAAGACGCACATGAAACATCTTGAAATAAAGAGACTTGTTCATGGTTAACTCAAAGATCGAATGGACCGAGAGCACCTGGAATCCGCTGACCGGATGCACCAAGGTCAGCCCGGGCTGCCTGAACTGCTATGCCGAGCGCATGGCTCTCAGGCTCCAGGCCATGGGGAGTATGAGCTATGTGAACGGGTTCCGGCTCACGGTCCATGAGAATCTCCTCGACCTTCCGCTGCGCTGGAAAAAGCCGCGCGTCATTTTCGTCAACTCCATGAGTGATCTTTTCCATGCCGACGTGCCTGTGGACTTCATACGTCGGACGTTTGAAGTCATGGAACGGGCCAGTCAGCACGTCTTCCAGGTGCTGACGAAGCGCTCGGAACGGCTGGCTGAGTTGGCACCCCATCTGCCATGGCCGAAAAACGTTTGGATGGGCGTCAGCGTGGAGGATGTGGATTACATCCACCGCATCGACCACCTTGTTGCCACTCCCGCCGAAGTGAAGTTTCTTTCGTTGGAGCCACTGCTCAGCGCCTTGCCAAATCTTCCGTTGCGAGGCGTGGATTGGGTCATCGTGGGCGGCGAGTCAGGGCCCCACGCTCGTCCGATGGAGCAGGCCTGGGTCACGGATATCCGGGACCAATGCCAGGAAGCGGGAGTGCCCTTTTTCTTCAAGCAATGGGGTGGCACAAATAAGAAGAAGACCGGTCGGAAACTCGATGGGCGGGTGTGGAGCGAAATGCCTGCAACGCCGGGTTGTACCCTTTGCCCTTCCGCCGCAGTTTGACGAGAGGGACTGAACGAAGTTTGTTATGAAGCGGGGCTTGTCCCCGCTTTTTATTTCTTAGCCGCCCGGAAAGCGCACCAGGAACACGGCCCCGCCCCGGTTCTCCCAGGTGAGGCCGCCGCCCAGTTGCTCGGAGAGGCTGACCACCAGCCGCAGGCCCAGGCTCGGGCACTGTCCCGGGTCAAAGTCCTGGCACAGGCCCGGCCCGGAGTCGGCCACGCTGAGCACCAGGTCCGCGCCGTCCCGGATCAGCTCCACGCGCAGGTCGCAGGCCTGGCCCGGCCGCAGGCTGTGCTTGCAGGCATTGGTCAAGAGCTCGTTCAGGAGCAGGGCAAAGGGCACGGCCCGGTCCAGCACGAGCCGCGCCGGGACCGCCTCCACGGAAAGCCGCACCCCGCCCGCGGGGGACGAGGCCCGGACCACGGCCTGGGCCAGCCTGGGGATGTATCCGGCCAGGTCCACCCCGCCCAGGTCCGCGGACTCGTAGAGCATCTCGTGCACCAGGGCCATGGCCCGCACGCGGTTCTCCATGCGCGCCGGGAAGTCCGCGCCCCCGGAATCGCCCTGGTGCACCTCCTGGAGCCGCACCAGGGAGAGGATGAGCTGGAGGTTGTTCTTGACCCGGTGGTGGATCTCCCGCAGCAGGGTCTCTTTCTCGCGCAGGGAGCGGACCGTGGCCTCGGCGGCCTGGGCCCGCTCGGTCTCGCGCTCCTGCAGGGCCCGGGCCATGCTGTCCAGGGCCTGGGCCAGGAGCCCCAGGTCCGTGTCCTCGGCGGGCAGGCCGGTGCGCGCCGAGAGGTCGCCCGCGCGGATGCGCGCCGCGGTCGCGGTCACGGCCTTGAGCCGCCGTCCGAGCACGGTGCGGTCGAAAAGCCAGGCGCAGCCCAGGCTGAACAGGGCCAGGCAGACGAGCAGCACGACGTTGCGGGCCATGGCCTCGCGGGCCGGGGCCGTGACCTCGTCCGCGGGCAGGCCCAGGAACAGGACCATGTACGGCGCGTCCCGGGGCCCGAGCCGCAGCTTCTTGTAGGCCACCAGCCGCCGCACGCCGTCCAGGCCCATCTGCACCGTGAGGCCCTTGTCCGGCCCGGCCTGGACCATGGTCCAGATGGCCGGGGGAACGGGCCGGCCCAGGGGGTTGACCTCCTTGGGCGGGTGGTAGAACAGCCGCGTGCCGTTGCGGTCGGCCAGGCCCAGGAATCCGCCCTGGGGCAGGCGCAGGCTCTCGAACAGGGGCGCGTAGGACGAGAGCCGGAAGGCCGCCACGAGCACGTTGGCCAGCTGTCCGTCCGGGCCGGGCACCGGCTGGCCGAAGGCGAAGGCCGGCTCCTGGGTGAACCGGCTGACGATGTACTCCCCGGCCGCAAAGGCCCCGCTGTCCACGGCCAGGCGGAAGTGCGGCCGGTCCGCGATGTTCACGCCCTCCTGGGCCAGGGCCGTGGCCAGGACCTCGCCCCGGGGGTTCACCTTGATCACGTTGAGGAACAGGGGATTGTCGGCCAGGACCTTGCGGAGCAGGGCCGCGCAGGGGCAGTTCGGGCCCCGGGCCGGGCTCTGGAACGCGGGCATGAGCGCCAGGGTGGAGAGGATCTGGCGGGTGTTCTCGGTGATGCGCTCCTGGACCTGGGCCAGGGACTCCACGGTGCGCAGGGCCTCGGAGCGGGCCTCCTGCTCCAGGTGCCGGGCGTGCTCCACCCCGGAATTGAGCACCAGGCCCAGGGCCGGGAGCGCGGCCAGGAGCACGGCCGTGAGCAAGGCCGCGCGGATGGAGGAGAAGGTCAGGCGTCCCATGGCGCACCACCGGTTTTCTCCGGGGTATACCCGCCAGGGATTTCCGGGCAATGCGCGGCGAAAAAAAATAAGATCGCCGGAGCCGGAAAAACAAATTCCGCCCCGGGCCCCATGTGGCCTGACCCGCTCCGGTCGCCTGCGCTAGCACCTCCGGAAACCACGGAGGTGCCCATGCTGGCCGAGATCATCCGCCTGGAGTCCACGGACGAGGCGACCCTGGGCGCGCTGCTGCTGGACAGCCGCCTGTTCTGCCTGACCCTGGAGCCCCCGGACCGGGGCAACGCCCCGAAAACCTCCTGCATCCCGCCGGGACGCTACCGCTGCCAGGGGGCGGCCTCGCCCCGCTTCGGCCGGGCCGTGGCGGTCCGGGACGTGCCGGGCCGCAGCCAGATCCTGTTCCATGCCGGGAACACGGCCGCGGACACGGAAGGCTGCATCCTCCTGGGCTCCCGGCCCGGGACCCTGGACGGCCGCCGGGCCCTGCTCGGCAGCGCCGAGGCCATGCGCGCCTTTTTGGAGGCCGTGGGCCGGGACCCGGACCTGGAGCTGCTGGTGCGGCCCCTGGAGGCGTCGTCATGAGCCTGTGCCTGTGCGGGTCCAAGGCCATCTGCGCGGCCGTGGGCGAGAATCCCCGCGAGATCCTCCGGCTCGTGCGCGAGTCCGGCCTGCCCGCCTGGAAACGCGGGGGCCGGGGGCTCTGGCGGGCCCTGCCCCGGGACCTGGAGGCCTGGCTCCTGGTCCAGCGCGACCACCACCTGGGCCGGGGCGGGTCCGGGGAATAGGCCGGGAAGGGCGAGGGGAAAGCGGTTCCAAGGGCCGTTCTTTTGAGGTATGGTCGGGCCGTCGTCGGAGCCCCAGGAGGGTCCATGCAGGACAGCCCCGCCATACTCGGCGCGTTCCGCCAGGACAAGGTCCAGAAGGCCGGCCGCACCGTGGCCGCCACCCGGGAATTCACCCAGAGCCTGCTTTGGCTGGTCCTGGCCCTGGACAACGACCGCTGCCTGGCCCTGCCGCTCGGCGAGAACGGCCTGCCCGGCAGGGTGCGCACGCCGCTGGCCCGCCGCGAGCTGGCCGTGTCCTACCTGCCCGAACCCGCGCTGTTCCGCGACCGCCTCCTGCCCGTGCTCGTGTCCCTGCGCGCGCGCCTGAACGCGGGCCGCGCCGCCCTGGCCGACATGACCCTGGACGAGGCCCAGGCCCTCGGGGCCCTGTCCCTGGACGAGCCCGGGCCCTGGGCCGACGGCATGGAGGCGGCCCGCGTGCTCCTGGAGAGCCTGCCCCCGGACATGGCCGAGTTCCCCTTCGAGGCCGCCTCGGCCATCAACCAGGAGGGCGTGGCCCTGCGCCGGGCCCGCAAGCCCGAGCGGGCCGTGGCCTACCTGTCCCAGGCCCTGGAGATCGCGCCCCGCGACGACCACCTCGTGTTCAACCTGGCCCGGGCGCACTACGACAACCGCGACGTGGAGAGCTGCCGCGGCTGCCTGACCCGGGCCCTGTCCATGAACCCGGACCTTTCCGTGGCCCGGCGCTTCCTGGAGTTCCTGGCCCGCCGGGCCAAGCGCCGGGAGCCCATCCGGTTCTAGCCGGGAGACAGGATGACCGAGCGACGCAAACACCGCCGGGCCACGCTGGACGCGCCCCTGTTCTGCGACGTGACCCCGCAGGGCGGCCGGACCTTCGTGGCCATCGTGCGCGACGTCTGCCTGGGAGGCCTGCGCCTGGAGCTGCCCCGGGGCGGCTATTCCCCCACCCTGGGCGAGCGCGTGATCCTCTCGGACTGCCCGGAGTGCGTGGCCTGGGTCCTGGAGGGCGTGGAGGCCTCGGTGGTCTGGGCCAAGGACGGCCAGTGCGGCCTGCGCCTGACCCGGCCCGAACTCCTGAACAACCAGACCATCCGGCGGATTCTCGACGACTGCTGCCTGGACTGAGCGCTCGCTTCTTGACCGGGCCCGCGTTTTCAGCATATTGTTTTTCTTATCGTATTTCCCGCCAGGGCGTCCGCCCCCCAAGCCCAAGGAGGTTCCGGTGGACCGCTACGAATCCTACTACCGCTCCCTGTACGCCGCGGCCATGGCCGTGAACTCCAGCCTGGACCCCAAGCTGGTGCTCAAGACCATCGTGGAATGCGCGGCCAAGGCCATGGACGTGAAGGCCTGCTCCCTGCGCCTGCTGGACCGCGCCGGCCGCATGCTCCTGCCCGGGGCCGGGTTCGGCCTGTCCAACAAGTACCTGCGCAAGGGACCGGTGGACGTGGACCAGTCGGCCGTGGACCGCGAGGTCCTCTCCGGCCGCGTGGTCCAGGTCAAGGACGCGGCCACGGACCCCCGCTTCCAGTACGGCAAGGCGGCCAAGGACGAGGGCATCGCCTCGGTGCTGGTCGTGCCCCTGCGGGTGGAGGACAAGCCCGTGGGCGTCATGCGCGTGTACACGGCCAAGCCCCGGGAGTTCGATCCCGGCGAGGAGGAGTTCCTCATCTGCATCGCGGCCATGAGCGCCCTGGCCATCGAGAACGCCCGGCTGCACCAGGCCCTCAAGCGCGAATACGAGTCGGTCCTGTCCTTCGACTACCGCACCTTCGACTAGCGGGCCGCTGAAAAATCCGCGATGGCTGCGTTGCTGCAAAAAACCCGAATCCTCGCGTATTGCGGATACGCGCCGGACCCGTGTTTTTTTTGCGCCTGGCCCTCGCGTTTTTTGAACGGCCCGCGGAACAGGACCGCTGCGGCGGTCTGCTAGGAGCAAGTTATGAGCAAGCTGCGCGTCGGCATCAACGGCTTCGGCCGCATCGGCCGCCAGGTGGTCAAGGCCATGCACCAGCGCTGGCCCGAGGACCTGGAGGTCGTGGCCGTCAACGACCTCTTCGACGTGAACACCAACGCCCACCTCCTGGAGTTCGACACGAACTACGGCCAGGCGGACGTGCCCGTGTCCGCGGGCGACGGGGTCATCCACTACGGCCCCTGGGCCCTCAAGAGCCTGGCCCAGCGCGACCCCCGCGACTGCCACTGGGGCGAGCTCGGCGTGGACCTCATCGTGGAGTCCACGGGCATCTTCACCACCGGGCCCAAGGCCATGGCCCACATCGAGTCCGGCGCCAAGAAGGTCATCATCTCGGCCCCGGCCAAGGAAGAGGACGTGACCGTGGTCCTCGGCGTGAACGAGGGCGCCTACGACCCGGCCAAGCACCGCATCGTGTCCAACGCCTCCTGCACCACCAACTGCCTGGCCCCGGCCATCAAGGTGGTGCACGAGACCTTCGGGGTGCGCTCGGGCCTCATGTGCACCATCCACTCCTACACCAACGACCAGCGCATCCTGGACCTGCCGCACAAGGACCTGCGCCGGGCCCGGGCCGCGGCGCTCAACATCATCCCCACCACCACGGGCGCGGCCAAGGCCGTGGCCCTGGTCATCCCGGAGCTCAAGGGCAAGTTCGACGGCTACTCCCTGCGCGTGCCCACGCCCACGGTCTCGCTGGTGGACATGGCCTGCGTGCTCGAGCGCGACACCGACACCGATTCCTTGCGCGCCGCGCTCAAGGCCGCGGCCGAGGGCCCGCTCAAGGGCATCCTGGGCTACAACACCCGGCCGCTCGTCTCCATGGACTTCAAGGGCAACGCCCACTCCGGCATCGTGGAGGAGGAGCACACCCGGGTCCAGGACAAGAACCTGGCCAAGCTCGTGGTCTGGTACGACAACGAGTGGGGCTATTCCTGCCGCGTGGCGGATCTGGCCAAGTACATGAAGGACAAGGGCGGCTTCTAGCGCGGGCCGCTGAAAATTCCGCGATCGCGGCGTTGCTGAAAAAAGGGCCAAACCCTCGCGTATGACCGATACGCGTCGGGCTTGGCCTTTTTTCGCGCACAGCAAACGCGGTTTTTGAGCGGCCCGGCGGCTTCGCCGCTTTCACGGAAAGGCGAAAGGCGGGGAGGCGAGGGTCTCTCCGCCTTTTGTCGTGGAGGTCCTGGAGGGAGCTGTTTTTTGCCGGCCCGCGCCCGGCCGGGGCAGGACTGAATTTTAATTAACAAATGCCTAGGTTCCCACAATGGACTCTGCGCCAAGTCCGGCTATGCTGGCCGTGACCGTCCCGGCAAGGAGGGAGCGTGGAGACGTCCGGACACCTCGCGCGTGTGCTCATCGCGGTTCTGCTGGCCCTGGTCCTGGCGGCCGCCCCGGCCCTGGCCGAGGACGAGGAGCTGGCCGCGGTGCGCGCCTTTCTCCGCGCCCTGGACCGGCCCTATCCCACCCTGGGCGAGTTCCGCGCCTTTTCCTGGACCGGGGCCGAGGACAATCCCGAGGACTACGCCGAGCGCGTGCTCTGCACGGGCCCGAGGACCGGCGACCCCCGCCTGGACCAGCGCTGCGGCGTGCGCTGGCGCGCCTGCGGCGAGGACTGCGACCAGCTGCCCTCCCTGGCCCTGGTCCTGGAGCGGCGGCTTTTGCCCCGGGGGCCCCTGTCCGGGGCGCGGATCTTCCGCGAGGACACGGGCGGGGGCTATCGGTTGTCCGAGGTCACCGGCAGCCTGGACGCCCACCCCGTGGAGTTCGTGCTCACCACGCGCTACGGCAGCCGCCTGTTCGGCGTGTTCCTCACCAAGTTCGACAACCAGCCCCTGTCCCAGACCATGACCCCGGAGCGGGTCGACGCCCTGCTCCGGGGCACGGCCAATTCCGCGCGGCCGTAGGTCCCTGGCCCCCTTCGGGGGTGTTGCGAAAAGACGGAAAGGCGGGGTGCGGGCCCCGCCTTTTTCCGGTTCACCCCTCCGCTGGGCAGGCCTGTCAACACGCTTTTTCCGCGCTTTTGACCGCCATTTTCCCGCCCCTTTCCGCGCACCCGGAAAACCCGGGCTAGGCTCCCCTGAACCGGCCAGGCCGGAAGGAGGCCCCATGGACCACGAGGACGCGACACGCGAGCTGCGCGCGAGCTATGCGCGGCTGTTCGCCTGTGCGGACGGGCAACGGGTGCTGGAGGATCTGGAGCGACGGGGATTCGGGAGGGCCTGCGCGTTCTCGGCCGACCCCTGGCGCGCGGCCTTCAATGCCGGACGCCGGAGCCTGTGGCTGCACGTGCGGGCCATGCTCGACCCGCTGGAACCGGGCCGCTAGCGCGGGGGATACATGGTCTGGACCATGGAGACCCAGGTGTTGAAGGCCACCACGGCCAGGAACAGGACCACTCCCAGGGACAGGCCGCGGAACAGGCTGCGGATCATGGCGAACCTCCGTTGGACGGAGCCTTTGCCAGAGCCGTGCCGAAACGGAGAATTGTTGCACAGCAAGGGTCTACGGGCTGCACACCCGGGGATGGGCGCAGGGCATGGGGTCCTGCGCCGGATTTCCGACGCGGGCCCGGGCCCAAGGAGGACGTGATGCAGAGCGAGAAGCGCGACTGGCGTCAGGAATTGCCCGAGGACTGGACCGTGGACTGGCGCGGCGAGGACGGGGTGGAGCGGAAGCTCCCCCTGCGCGAGCACCCGGCCCTGGCCAAGTACGCCAGCAAGGACGAGGCGGTGAAGGCCCTGGCCCATGCCCAGCGCCTGCTGGGCCGCAAGGACGCCGCCCCGGCCGGCCGGCCGGACAAGCCCGAGGACTACGAGTTCCCGGACCTCCCCCTGGACCAGGACTTTGAGCCGGACCCGGACGTGCTGGCGGCCTTCCGCTCCCAGGCTTATGACCTGGGGCTTTCTGCCGAGCAGGCCGCCGGGCTGTACGCCTGGTTCCTGCCGCTGAACATGCGCGCCGCGGCCGAGCTGCGCGACCGGAGCCGGGCCGTGCGCGAGGACGAGCTGGCCCGGCTCCGGCAGGAGCACGGCGGCCAGGCCTCCCGGGTGCTGGAGGCCGCGCGCCAGGCGGCCATGAGCCTGGGCGGCGAGGAGCTGCTCGAGGTCCTGGACCAGACCGGCGCCGCGGACCGGGCCGTGCTCATCAACGCCCTGGCCCGGGTGGCGCCCCTGGTCCTGGAGGGCAGCCTGCGCCACCAGGGCGCGGACGGGCCCCAGGCCCTGGGCCTGGAGGAGCTGCGCTCCATGATCCGCGACCCGCGCTACCATGACCCCAGCCGCCGGGACCCCTCGTTCGTGGCCCGGGTGGACAAGGGGTTCCAGCGGCTGTTCCCGGGGAGCTATGCGGGGCGGTGAAAAGCTCCCATCCGCTGCGTTGCATCGCCAGGGGTCAGACCCTCGCGTAGGTCACACTACGCGTCGGGCCTGCCCCTGGCTCGCGCCTTGCGCCTGGGGCTTTTGACCGCCCCGGGGAAGGCGGAGAAGAAGAGGACAAGAAAAAGGCAGGGGCCGCCGGTCCCTGCCTTTCTTATTCACGACCGGAAGATGAAGTAGACCGCCCCGAGCAGGCAGAGGCAGGCCCAGAGGTAGTCGAGCTTGAGCGGCTGGCCCATGTAGAACAGGGCGAAGGGCGCGAACACCGACAGGCTGATGACCTCCTGGAGGATCTTCAGCTGCGGCAGGGTCAGGGCCGTGTAGCCGATGCGGTTGGCCGGGACCTGGATGAGGTACTCGAACAGGGCGATGCCCCAGCTCAACAGCGCCGCCACCCACCAGGCCCGGTGCGCCAGGTTCTTCAAATGCGCGTACCAGGCCACGGTCATGAACACGTTGGACAGGGTCAGCAGCACGGCGGTCTTCACGAGCACGGACGTCATGGCGCGCCTCCGAGTCCGCTTCTCGGGCCAAGGCCGGGCTTTGTCAATCGCCTGCGCGGCCCTCGGCGGCCATGGCCCTGCGCTTGGCGTACCCGGGATACCAGACCGTGAACACGCAGGCGCCCAGGAGCACGGCGTAGGAGGCCAGCTCCCTGGGCAGGGCCGGGGCCTCCGGGTTGAGCGCGCTCAGGAGCGCCAGGCCGCAGTTCACGCTGAAGGCCGCGCCCCAGAGCGAGGAGATGACCACGTTCGAGCGGATGAAGGCCGGGTGCTTCCAGCGCGAGGGGTCGGTGTGCTCCTTGGCGTAGTCCAGGGAGAAGGGCTTGCCCGCGGCGATGCCGAACCAGGTGCCCAGGGCCAGGGCGCCGTTGGCCAGCGGGCCCATGAACCGGATGGTCCAGATGTGCTCGAACAGGAACACGGCCGCGCTGGCATAGGCGAAGAAGGACAGGCCCACCCAGAGGATCACGCCCCGGTGGAGCCGGAGCAGGCCCATGACCACGGTGAGCGCCAGGGCCGTGGCCAGGCCGATCTTGAGCCGCAGCAGGCTGCCGTGGGCGATGATCAGAAAGGCCAGCCAGGGCGCGAAACTGAGCACGAGCTTGAGGAACTGGACCACGGGACCCCCGGTGGATGGCGATACATTTTCGTATGTTACAGGGGCCAGCATATACCAGCGGGGGGGCCGGGGCGTCAATGAGCGGGCAGGAGGAAGCTCGCCCCGCACTGCTTCTTCGTGTTCCTGGAGGTGCTCCGGCCAAAGGAGGCCGCGCTCAGGGGCGCATTGACCCTGTCCCGGAGAATCGGGAGCCGGATCTCCACGAACGAGGCGTTGCCCCGGCCCGCGCAGAGGATGTCCGCCTCCCGGGCCGCGGTCTTGCCGTAGGCCGCCTCCAGGGCGGCGCGGAAATCCGTGAGCCGGACCTTCGCGCCGGCGTGGCCGCGCAGGAATTTGCCCAGGGCGCTGGCCTTGACCTCGCGGTCCAGGCGCGCGGCGGTCAGGAAATAGGCGTCCGGGTCGAAGTTGAAGCAGACCCCGTGCTTGGCGAACTCGTAGTGCTCCAGGCAGGTGCTCTCGTTGGCCCCGGGCATGACGCGGGCCAGCTCCTGGCGCGTGTCCGGCCGCAGGGGGTAGCGGGGATCGCACTTGTCCCCGTCGTTCAGGTCGTTGTCGCCCAGGAGGTAGGCGCAGCCCATGCCGTTCCAGTCCCGCTCCTCCAGCTGGGGCCGGATGCTGCGGGGCTGGCTGGGCCACAGGCCGTGGAGCGTGAGGTTGTCGGCCGGGTCCCGCGGGGCGGCCGGGTCTTCGCATTCCACGGGCAGGCCGCGCCCCGCCTCCTGCATGTCCCGGCAGAACCCGGGCTGCCAGGTCAGGGCCAGCACGTACTGGTCGAAGTCGCCCCAGGCACGGGGCTTCAGGTCCTGGGCCGGGGCCTGGGCCGCCAGGAGCAGGAGCGCGGCCAGGGCCAGGAACAGGGCGCGGCGTTTCATGGGCTCTCCTTTTTTTTGAGGTGCGAGCGCATATCAAATATCCGTACGGCGCGCCCCGGGTCAAGCAGGCCCTTTCCGGGCCGCCCCGCAACCGGGCGGCGCGTTGACAGCGCCTCGCGGCGCTGCCTATGCTGCGGGCCGTGGCCCTGGGAACCGCCCGGGGCCGAGGACTTCCGCCCGGGGCCCCGTGCCGGGCGGCGCAGGATTTCCGCCATGCAGGACCGTGCCGCGTCCGGGACGCAGGGGCCGCTTCCCCAGTCCATCCGCACCCTGGGCTGGATCAGCTTCTTCACGGACGTGGCCTCGGAAATGGTCTATCCCGTGGTGCCCCTGTTCCTCGTGGCGGCGCTCGGCGCTCCGGCCGTGGTGCTCGGAGCCATGGAGGGCGTGGCCGAGGCCCTGGTCTGCGTGATGAAGGGGCTCTCGGGCTGGCACTGCGACCGCCTGGGCCGCCGCGCCCCCTACGTGCGCTGGGGCTACGGCCTGGGCGCCCTGTCCAAGCCCCTGCTGGCCCTGGCCTTTTCCTGGCCCCTGGTCTTTGCGGCGCGCATGGTGGACCGCCTGGGCAAGGGCCTGCGCACCACGGCCCGGGACGCCATGATCGCGGACGCCGCGCCCGAGTCCATGGCCGGGCGGGCCTTCGGCTTCCACCGGATGATGGACACGGCCGGGGCCATCCTGGGAGTGCTCCTGGCCATGGGCCTGCTGGCCCTGCTGCCCGGGCAATACCGGCTCATCTTCCTTCTGGCGGCCCTGCCCGGGGCCGTGGCGGTCCGGCTCGCCTTCCGGCTCAGGGACCAGGACGGAATCCGCGCCGCCTGCGCGGAGGGCCCCCGGCTCCCCCTGCGCCGGTCCCTGCGCGGCCTGCCCGCGGCCTACTGGCGCTCCCTGACCCTGCTGGGCCTGTTCGCCTTCGCCAACAGCACCGACGCCCTGCTCCTGCTGCGGGCCAAGAACCTGGGCCTCGGCGACGTGCAGGTCGTCGCGGCCTACGTGCTCTTCAACCTGACCTACGCGGCCTCGGCCTATCCCGCCGGGGCGCTTTCCGACCGCTTCGGCCGCTGGCGCATGATGTTCGGCGGCTGGACCCTCTACGGCCTGGTCTATTTCGGCTTCGCCCTGTCCGGGCCGCAGGGGCTCTGGCTGCTCTTCCCGGTCTACGGCCTGTACATGGGCCTCACCGAGGGCGTGGGCAAGGCCATCGTGGCCGTGGGCCTGCCGCCGGAGCGCCGGGGCACGGCCATGGGCTTCTTCCTCATGGTCACGGGATTCGCGACCCTGGCCGGGAGCCTGGCCGCGGGACTGGCCTGGGACCTCATCGGCCCGGCCGCGCCGTTCTGGCTGGGCGGGAGCGCGGCCCTGCTGGCCGTGGCCGCGGGCCTGGTCCTGCGGCCCCGGGCAATGTCCACCATTGCCGGTTGTTGAAAAAAACGCCTTTCCGTGAAACCGGGGCAGCCCGTCAAGCCCCCATTTCCATGCTTTTCCCCGCCATTTTGCCGCCCGTTCCCGCACCCGCGCAAAACCCGGTGTAGCCTCGGCGCAAAGGAGGGTGCGCCATGCTGCCCATCGTCACGGCCGTCGCCGGGGTCGTCAGCACGCTCATCAGCGGCGTGTCCGAGCATCTCAAGGACCGCCAGGCGCTGAAAAAGGCGGTCATGGAGAACCGCATGCGCCTGGCCCAGTCCGACGCCGAGTACAACCACGACTGGGAGATGAGGCAGCTGGAGAACGCGGGCTGGAAGGACGACGTGCTGTTCTTCGCCTGGATCGGGTTCTTTGTCTGGAGCGGGTTCTGCCCCGAGGACGCGGCCCGGGTGCTGGCCAGCTGGGAGCGGCTGCCCCAGTGGTTCCTGGAGATCACCTTCTGGATCGTGGCCGCGGTGCTCGGGGTCAAGAAGATCGGGGACTACCTGCCCGGGACTCTGCGCGGGCTGCGCGACGCGCTGACAGGGGAACGGAAGTGACGCTTACCCGCGAACCCTCGGGCCAGTGGCGGCTGGAGCGGCGCATCGACCTGGGCACGCTCCTGTCCGTGGCCTCGGCCCTGGCCGTTGCGGTCGCCCTGGTGTCCGGGCTCTCGGCCCGGATGCTGGCGGCCGAGGACAAGCTCTGCCGCGTGGAGCGCAAGGTGGAGGACACCCAGTCCACGGCCCTCAAGCTCGAACGCGTGGAGGAGCGCCTGGCCGGGGTCCAGGCCGCGCTCCAGGAGATCCGCGACGAGTTGAAATCCCGGAGGCCCCAGTGACCGGCTCCGCGCTGTACGCGCCGCATTGCTGGCAGGCCGAGATCGAGGCCCGGCTCGCGCGCTTTTCCGTGCTCGTCTGCCACCGCCGCTTCGGCAAGACCACGCTCTCGGTGAACCGGCTCATCGCCGCGGCCCTGTCCACGGAGCGCGACGACTGGCGCGGGGCCTACATCGCGCCCTACTACAAGCAGGCCAAGACCGTGGCCTGGGACGCGCTCAAGCGCTATCTCGGCCCGGGCTCGGGCATCGAGGGCGCGCGCTTTTCCGAGGGCGAGCTGCGCGCGGACCTGCCCAACGGCGCGCGCATCCGGCTCCTCGGGGCCAATGACCCGGACTCCCTGCGCGGGGTCTATCTCGACGGCGTGGTCTTCGACGAGGTGGCCCAGATGCCGCTGCGGGTCTGGACCGAGGTCATCCGGCCCGCGCTCGCGGACCGCAAGGGCTGGGCCCTGTTCATCGGCACGCCCCAGGGCCGCAACGCGCTCCACGACCTCTATCGCCGGGCCCAGCGCGAGAAGCACTGGTTCGCCGCGCTCTACCGGGCCACGGACACGAACGTGCTCGACCCGGACGAGCTGGCCCAGGCGCGGCGCGAGATGAGCGCCGAGGAGTACGAGCAGGAGTTCGAGTGCTCGTTCACCGCGGCCGTGCGCGGGGCCTATTTCGGCGGGCTCATGGCCGACCTGGAGCGCGGCGGGGCCATCGGCGCGGTGCCCCGCGACCCGGGCCTGCCCGTGCACACGGCCTGGGACCTGGGCATGTCCGACGCCACGGCCATCTGGTTCTGCCAGGCCGCGCCGGGCGGGGAGTTCCGGTTCATCGACTACTACGAGTGCCAGGGCGTGGGCCTGGACCACTACGTCAAGGTCCTGGACGCCAAGCCGTATGTCTATGGCCGGCACATCGCGCCCCACGACATCCGCGTGCGCGAGCTCGGCACGGGCAAGTCGCGGCTGGAGACCGCGGCGGGCTTGGGCCTGCGCTTCGACGTCTGCCCGAACATCCCCCTGGTGGACGGGATCAACGCCGTGCGCCTGCTCCTGCCCAAATGCCGTTTCGACGCCTCGGCCTGCGAGCCGGGAATCGAGGCCCTGCGGCACTATCGCCGGGAGTTCTCGGAGCGCATGAACACCTTCCACCCCCTGCCCCTGCACGACTGGACCAGCCACGCCACGGACGCGTTCCGCTATTTCGCCGTGGGCTTCCGGCCCCCGCGGCAGGGACGCCTGCCCCAGCGCACGGTGAACGACTTCAACCCGTTCGGCAGGGAGAAATGAGCCTGCGCCGGGTCTGTCCGGCCCCTGAGCGGCTGGCCTATCTGCCGGAGCTTTCGCGCTACCGGTTCTATGAGCTGTTCGACGGCCGGGGCGTGTACGGCTGGGGCGCGTTGGCTGAGGCCAGCGACAACCTGGAGGTGCATTTGGAGCTGTGCCGGTTCGGGCCCCGGGTCCTGCGCTCGCTCCAGAACGATGCTGCCTGGCTGCGCCAGGAAGCGGCCCGGCTCGGCAAAACGCATGTCCTGGCCCTGCGCGCCGATTTGGCGACGCCCGACCCCCGCTGGCCCAAGTTCACGCGCATGATGGGCTTCACCGGGCAGGCGGTTGTGCAGGTGGCCAGGATGGAAGCGGAGAATTAGGTGCGAGTAGTCGGTTGCCCCCAGAAGCCTCGAGAAGCTTTTTCGAGTTGTTCCTCGAAATGATCCCAGGCGAAACCGGCTCTGCGCACAATGTTATTAATGTGTTCAATGAGCTGTTGTATTGTATTAATGGCAGCATCGAGATCCTTCCACCTGATACCAAGTGCGTTGGCATCAATTGGACGATATTTGCCATTCTCAAAGCGCAATTCTTTGTGCGCGGCGATCTTGTCGCGGATCATCCTAAATTTATTTGGAACACCTGATTGAATGAAAGAAGACCAAAGATCATTCAATTTAAAAAAGCTTTTGTCGAATATATTTCTATACTCATTTTTTCTTTTCTCGTGGTGCATTAAAAGTACATCAGTAGGAATCTCAGCTTCATTATTTGAAGCTGGCAAAAGTTCTCTGTCTGCGAATGATTCACGCAATTTATCGACAATTTGCTTATCAACAATTGTTGACATAATTTTAGCAATACTTGCTGAATTTGTACCAGACTCCAAGCAAATGTTAGCGATATCTATAGAACACGATAAAAATAATATATTACGCATTATATTTAACCCATGAAGGCGCGACCCTGAAAATTGATTCCTTAGTTCTTCATTGTAAACGACAGGCTTAAGCATGGCGTATTTTTCTTTTAAATCGATAAAGCTATCCAAGAGATGTTCTGTATGCCCCTGCATTTTTTTAATTTGAGAGCGCATAATATTACCCCATTCCTCTTCCCAAAAACTGGAGCACGTTGAGGATCACGATGATCCGGGCCAGGAGGGGCCTCACCCTTCCTTGAGCATCTCCGCCACACGCTCCGCAGTCTCCTTATCCTCGATCCTCTGGAGCGCGGCCAAGGCGTGCTTTTTCCAGCCAGCCCCGCGCGCGGCCAGGTCGGCGCAGGCCGTTTCCACGGCCCCGGGGTCCTGATCCAGGAGCAGGGTCAGAAGCTGCCCGGCCTGGGCCAAATCCTTGCGGGCCTTGGCCTGCTCAATGGCCGGGCGCTGGCGCGAGACCAGGAGCTTGTGCAGGCCGAAGCGCGCGGGCCGGGGCACGTGGGCCAGGATGCCGCCGCCCACCAGAAGCACGGCCAGGACCGGGTCCTGGACCAGGAAGTCCAGGAAGCGCTGGGGCTGGCCGTGGCTGCCCAGGCCGGGCGCGGGTTGGCCGCCGCGCTCCCGGCCCAAGAGCGGCAGGAGCACGTCCACGCGCAAGCGGGCCTGGTTCATGTAGGCCACTGCCGGAGCGTCGGGCCGCAGGCCGGGCACCTCGCAAAACGTGGGGTCGATGCCCTGGAGCAGGGCGAGGAGCGGCGGCTGTCCGGGCCAGGGCCGCAGGGCCAGGCCGGTTCCGGCGGCCGTGCACAGGTCCAGGTCCAGGGTCTGGAACGAGGACGGGCCGAAGCGAACTCCGAGCATGGGGCCATACGCCTGGAACGCGGCCGTGCCCACGAGCACGCTGCGCTCCAGGAGCCCGGCCTCGCTCAGGCCCAGGAGCAGTCCGGCCAGCCTGCCCGTGGGGGCCGGGGCCCCGGCGGCCTTGAGCGCGGCCACCAGGCCCGCGCGCTCCAGGTAGGCCGCCTTGGCGGCCTCGAACTCCGCCACCCGGGCTCCCAACTCCGCGTCGGAAACCGGGCCCAGGTATTCCCGCTGCTGGTATGCGCCCGGCGAGGTGCGGCGGCTCTTCTGAAAGTACCAGTGCTCCTGCTCCTTCACCGGCACCTTGACCAGGGACCCGCTGAGCGGCCAGGGCGCGGGGGCCTCGGCCCGGCAGAGGTCGGCCAGCTCGGCGTAGAGGGTGTGGACCACCAGGGGAAGACGGTTCATGGCCTGGTTATACTTCATTTCCAAAATGAAGTATAGCGGCTCTCCAGCCTTTTCGCGAACGGACCGTTTCCCCCTACCCCATCCCCCTTCCCAAAAACTGGATCACGTTGAGGACCACGATGATCCGGGCCAGCAGGGGCCAGAGGAAGAAGCCCCGGTAGTGCCCCGCGCTGCGCCAGACCGCCACCACCATGAGCACGAAGTAGCCCAGGCTGGCCAGCCCGGCCCCCAGGATCACGAGCGAGGCCAGGGCGTTGCGCGCCGGGAACAGGGCCCGGACCAGGGAGAGGTGCAGGATGTTGACGCAGAGCCCGCCGAGCACGGCATAGAGCCAGTACGCCTTCCACAGGGGCACGCGGCCCTGCCAGAGGGTGGCGATGCGGGACATGGGAACCTCCTCGGAATGGGATGACTCCCGGGAGCATGGCCCGGGACGTTGCATCGGCCGGGCCTCAGCCCCGCGCCGCCTTCTTCTTTCTTTTCAACGAACGCATCACGGTCTCGGCATAGCCGAAGTCGTAGTATTCCAGGGCCAGGGACGCGGCCAGGACCACGTGCCGGTCCAGGGCCGCGCCCTCCAGGATGGCGGCGTTGATGTACGGCAGGGCCTCGGCCGCCAGCCCGGCCGCTGTGGCGCAGGCGATGACCGCGTCCAGGGACTCGGGCGTCTTGTGCTCCTCAAAGGCCAGGAGCGCGTATTCCAGGGCATAGTCCGGGAAGCGCTCGGGCTCGGGCTTGACGAATCCGGGGTCGAACACCCGGCCCAGGCCCGTGAGGATCTCGCAGCCGAGCAGGCGGGCGTGGAAGCGCAGGTCCGCGCCCGCGCTGATCCGGGCCATGCGCGCGGCGTGCCTGCCGTGGTCCAGGCCCAGGCTGTGCAGGACGGCGGTGATCCGCGCCAGCCAGGGCCGCGCCTGTTCCGGCGTTTCCGCGGCCGCCAGGAGTTTCAGGGCCGCGTCCAGGCCCGCGGGCGTGGCGCAGGTGGCGCTCTGGGCCAGAAGCTCCAGGCCCTCGGCGGTCTTGCCCGAGCGCAGGGCCATGGCCCCGAGCAGGTCCAGGGCCTGGGACGGGGGCAGGTCCGGGTCCTGGGCCGCGCGCCGCAGGAGCCGCACGGACTCGCCGCAGTTCCCGCCGAAGCGCAGGGCGTGCTGGTACTTGGCGTGGGCCTCGGCCAGGCCGCGCTCGGCCTCGGACAGGCGCGCGTCCGGGGCCGGGGCCAGGAGGTCCTCCAGGACCACGGCGGCCCGCGCCGCGCTCGTGTGCTGCGCCCGGCAGAGGTCCTGCCCGGCCCGGGCCACGTCCCGGAACCCGTCCGGCGCGGCCAGCACCCGGTCGAGCACGTCCAGCACGTCCACATGGTCAAAGGACAGGAAGTGCGCGCCATCGGTGAACAGCCGGTCCACGCCCAGGCCGCCCCGCTCGGTGAGCAGGAGCGCGCCCGAGGCCAGGGCGTGCAGGAAGCGCAGGTTCAGGCCGGAGAAGAAGTTCTCGTTGAGCACCGCGCGCGAGTCCGCGAACAGGTCGAGCATCTTTTCCGTGCTCACGTCCCGGACCAGGCGCACCTGGTGGCGCGTGGCGATGTGCGCCAGCAGGTTCTTGCGCTTGGTGCGGAAGTCCGAGGTCCGGCCCACGAAGGTGAGGAAGTGCTTCGGATCGGCCGGGGGTTGCCGGAAGTGGGCCTCATTGACGCACAGGGGCAGCCAGGCGGCCGGCACGCCCTGGGCCTGGAACCGGGGCGCGGAGGCCAGCTGGTCCACGTACACGTGGTCGAACAGGCGCATGAGCGGCACGAGCCAGAACTCGTTGAGCGGGCTGTCCACGCAGTAGGCCGCCAGGCGGTGGCGGCTCTGGTGCATGGCCCGGGGCAGGCGGGTCTGGCCGCCGAACAGCTCCAGGAAGACCACGTCCGGGCAAAAGCCCGTGGCCTCCACCTGCTCGTCCAGGGTGCGCCGGGCGTCGGGCTTGAAGGCCGCCAGCTCGCAGCCCAGGGCCTGGAACCCCTCGCGCAGGAACCAGCCGGAGTGGAGGATGCGCAGCGCCATGGTCCGCAGGAATACGCCATTTGGGGCCAAAGCGCCACCATCCCGACCGGGCACGGAGGTATTTCCCAGTGAAACCAGCCGGATAGGACGTCAAACCCGCCCGCCTCGACCGTTGACCGGGCCGTTTGACGCCATTTACCGATAGGGCTTGTGCCAAAAGCGCACAAATGGAGTAGGTACTCACAAATTTCAGCCGGGTTCATCCGGCAAGGGGAGGCTGGCGGTGACCACGAATCCGAAAAGGGATGGCATTGCGGGGACCGGGGGGGTCTCCGAGGGGACAGGGGACGGGGCCGCCGGGGGAGGTTTGGCCGCGCCCCGCGCCGCAGGCGCGGGGCGCGGCTGGACCGTGGTGTTCTGCGGACTGGGCCTGAACCTGGCCCTGGGCGTGCTCTACGCCTGGAGCGTGTTCGCCAAGCAGATGACCGAGGCCGTGGAGGCCGGGGGCCTGGGCCTGACCAAGACCGAGGCCAGCCTGCCCTACATGACGGCCATCGGCGTGTTCGCCCTCATGATGGTCCCGGCCGGACGGCTCCAGGACCGCTTCGGGCCCCGGCTGGTGGCCATGTCCGGGGCCGTGCTCACGGGCCTGGGCCTGGTGGTGGCCGGGTTCGTGCAGCCCGGCAACGTCCTGCCCGTGCTCCTGGGCTTCGGGCTCATGGCCGGCACCGGCTTCGGCCTGGGCTACGCCGCGGCCACGCCCGCGGCCATCAAGTGGTTCCCGCCCGAGAAAAAGGGCCTCATCACCGGCCTGGTGGTCAGCGGCTTCGGCCTGGCGCCGGTGTACATCGCGCCCGTGTCGCGCTGGCTCCTGGGCGCGTTCGGGGTGAGCGGGGCCTTCCGCATCCTGGGCCTGGCCTTCATGGTCATCACCCTGGCCCTGAGCTCGCGCATCGTGAATCCGCCCCAGGTGGCGGCCGCCGCCGGAACCCCGGCCCCGGCCGGCGCGCCCGGCTGGCGGGCCATGCTCCGCACCCCGGCCTTCTACCTGCTCTACGCCGAGTACACCTTCGCGGCCCTGGCCGGGCTCATGATCATCGGCCATTTGGCCAAGATCATCGCGGTGCAGACCGGCGGCGCGGTGCAGACCGGCTTTCTGTTCGTGGCCTTCATGGCCGTGTTCAACGCGGGCGGCCGGCTCATGGCCGGGATGCTCTCGGACAAGCTCGGCCGGATGCGCACGCTCATGATCGTCTGCCTGAGCCAGGCCGGGGTCATGCTCTTCTTCCCGGCGCTGGACGGCATGGCCGGATTCTTCGCGGGCAGCGCCGTGGTGGGCTTCAGCTACGGCGCGTGCCTGGCGCTGTTCCCGGCCACGGTGGCGGACTACTGGGGCGCCAAGAGCTTCGGCCTGAACTACGGCATCCTGTTCACGGCCTGGGGCCTGGGCGGGGTCTTCGGCCCGCTCATCGCCGGGCGCATCGCGGACAGCACGGGCTCGTACACCCTGGCCTACTACATCGCGGCCGGACTCATGCTGGCGGCCGCCGGACTCACGTTCATCACCAAGAAGCCGACGGTTTCCTAGCGGGCCGGCGCAGACGGAAAGGCAGGGGAGGGCAACCTCTCCTGCCTTTGTCTTTTCTGGAAACGGCACCGTTGCCGACCTGCAAGCCGCCAGGAACAATGCTTTTGTCGTCACTGCCGCGTTGTTTTCAGCAATGGCGGGGGAACCCCAATGGCGCTCGTTGAAAACGCCGGGCAGCCGGGATATGCTGCGTGGCGAGAACGGCAAGCGCTTGCGGGTCCTGGCCCGGAGCGGACAGCCATCCCGGGCCGCATCCTCCCGGGAGCGGCGGAGCCAACGAGGGTGCGGGCGGACGACAGGGCGATCACCCCTGGGGGGACCGGCCATGAAGGCGTTCCGCGGTTTCGCGGTGCTGGGCCTGCTCCTGGCCGTGTGCGCGGCCCGGGCAACGGCCCATGACGACGTGTTCCTTGAGGGGCAGGGCCGGGGGCGCCAGGCCGACGGCCTGCCCGGACCCCGGCCGCAGGACCAGGGCTGGGAAGTCTTTGACCGGGCCGACGACCCGGCGCACGCAATCTTCACGGGCCTGGGCCCGGAGCGGGACCAGACCCTGGCCATGGACCAGGCCGGTCTGGAGCAGGTCTTCGGCCTCCTGGGCCGGGCCCGGAACATGCCGGACGAATCCTTCGCAGAGCCCTGCTTCGGGTACGCCTCGAGCCTGCCCGGCGATTCCACCGTGCTCCTGGTGCGCCTGGACGACTGCCCGGAGATCTGCTTCCCGGTCCTGGAGGTGGAGCTGCGGCGCGACGCCCGGGGCCTGGCCCATGCCGCGGACCTCTGGCCGAGCCCGGCCGTGCACGCGGGCATCGCCACCAGAAGCGGCCTGCGCCTGGGCCTGACCCGGGACCAGGTCAAGGCCGTGCTGGGCCGCCCCCGGTACGAGGACGAGATCAGCCTGCACTACGGCGCGCTGTACGAGCACAGCTTCAACCGGGACGAGGTCCTGGCCCGGGGCCGGGACGAGGGCTGCGCCGGGCGGCTGGTGGGCGTGTACCGCTGCATCGCCGTGACCTTTGACCAGGGCCGGGTGAGCGGCCTGTGGGTCCAGCAGCGCATCGACTGGCACTGACCGGCTTCGCCGGTTTCACGGAAAGGCGGGGGAGGGGAGCCTCTCCCGTGGTTTCCGCCCACGGCGCGGGCTTCAGGGCCTGGCGGAGCGGGGGAGGAAGGGCACAAGCCACGTGGGGAACATGGCGCGCAGGGGTCTGGCGTAGTCCCGGTAGCATTCCGGGGAACCGGCCAGGAGGCTGTGGAATATCCGGCCCTGGATGGCGTACACCGCGTAGAGGCAGCCCAGGGAGCCCAGGCCCACCAGGGCGTGGGACCACGCGCCTCCCCCCAGGTCCAGGGCCAGGGCCACGCAATAGCCGATGTAGCCGCCCAGGATGGCCGCGATGACGCAGTAGATCTTACAGAGGTAAGGCGTGATCACGTTTTCCTGGTGCCCGCCCAGCCCGATGCGGGCGCCCTCGATGCGGATGTAGTAGTTGCCGATGATGTTGTAGACCGAGCCGATGGTCAGGAGCAGGAACAGGGACAGGCAGATGATCAGAGCGGCGTAGGAGTTCTTGCCGAAGACCGAGGGGATCACGCCGAGCATGGCCCCGATGGCGATCTGGATGGTCCAGTAGAGCTTGATCTCGCCGATGAGCTTGGTCATGTCCGCCTCGAGTTTCGGCGCCGCAGCGGGAGCGGCGCCGGCCGGACGGAACTCCAGCCCGAGCAGTGCGAAAGCGGCCCGGAAGGCCTTGGCGAGCACTGCCGGGGTGTGCAGGTTCTGCTCCTCGTGGTTCGTCACCCGGTTGGCCGGGCCCTTCACTGCGAGGTACTCCACCTCGGAGATGTCCGCGGCAAAGGAGCACAGGGTGTAGAACTGCGCCACCTCCATGTCCACCAGGTCGGCGGTGCGGCCGGACGCCTGCCGGGCCACGTTCCGGAAGTGCCGCAGATACGGCCCCTCGGCCGCGTCGGTGAACCCGTAGTAGAGGTCCGTGGACACGGACGTGGCTGTGGGCAGGTCCACGGGGCCGCTCCAGCGCGGGGCCCGGGGCGCCTCTCCCGCGTCCTGGTCCAGGGCCGTGGCCGAGACCCGGGCCGCCTCGATGGCGTAGACCTCGCCCAAGGTCGCGCGTGAACCGGGCAGGGCTCCGGCCGTGCCGATGAGCACGATCCGCGTCACCTTCTTCAGGGAGAGCATCTCGTAGAGCAGCGGTTCCAGGCAGCCCGTGCCGATGGCCGAGAGGACCAGGGTGTGGTCCTGGTAGCGGTAGAAGGAGTAGGAGCGGAAGTGGTGCTCGGCCAGCGGGGCCGGGCCCGGCGGCACGGCCGCGAGCACGGTCTGGCGATCCTCTCCGCAGCAGAGGATCACGTTTTCGGCCAGCAACTCAGGCTGCAGCCGGGTGTTGGGCAGGTCCGTGGGCATGGGCGCTCCTGTGTCCGGCCCGGGGGCGGGCCCGCGTGGAATGCCCCAAACTAGCCGAGACGGCCCGGGAAGACAACGGAATCTAGGCCGCCCCGGCGCGCACCGAGGACCCGTAGAGCTCCCAGGTCTGGAGGAAGGTCTCGTCGAACGTGCGGTGTTCCATGCTGGCCCGGGCGTTCCCGCGCATGAACGAGAGCCGCTCGGGCGAGTCCGCCAGGTGGAGCACGGCCCGGGCCAGGGCGTCGGGGTCGCCCGCGGCCACCACCAGGCCGGTGCGGTCCGGCACCATGTTCTCGCGCGGGCCGCCCTTGTCCGTGACGATCACCGGCAGGCCCGAGGCCTGGGCCTCCAGGACCACGTTGCCGAAGGTGTCCGTGGCCGAGGGGAACACGAAGATGTCCGAGCTGGCGTAGGCCGCGGCCAGGTCCTCGCCGTCGAGCACCCCGGTGAACACCGCGGGCAGGCCGCGCAGGGCCTGCCGCATTTCCGCGAGATACGGGCCGTCGCCCACCACGACGAGCTCCAGGTCGCGGCGCAGGGAGCGCAGCTTGCAAAAGGCCTCGGTGAGCACGTGCAGGTCCTTTTCCCGGGACACCCGGCCCACGTAGAGGAGCTTCAGGCCCGGGCCCGCGGCGTAGCGCTGGAAGAAGCCGTTGCGCTTGGCCGGGTGGAACCGGCCCACGTCCACCCCGCGCGGGTAGGTCTTGACCTTGTGCTCCGGGATGCCCCGGGACACGAGCTCCTGCACCGTGGCCCGCGAGGGCGCGTAGACCACGTCCATCTGGTTGTAGAACCAGAGCATGGAGCGCCAGGCCGCGTCCTCCAGGCCCGCGTCCTGGGTGAGGGCTCCCACGTACTGCGGAAAGGCCGTGTGGTAGGTGCCGTGGATGGGCACTTTCAGGATGCGCGCGATGGCCAGGGCGGCCAGGCCCACGGGCCCGGGCGTGGCGGCCAGGATCAGGTCGAAGTCCTGCTCGAAGCAGTGGGCCAGCATCTTCAAGAACGGCGGATAGAACAGCTTGAGCTCCGGGTATTCCGGGATCTCGAACGCGCCTACGGGCTCGAAGTTCACGGCCCCGGGCAGGTCGGCCTCCTGGCCGCAGGTGATCACGCTCATGTGCTTGCCGTGCTGGTCCACGAGCCGGAGCTGCTGGCGGATGGTCCGGGCCACGCCGTTGACCTCGCGGAAGGTGTCCGTGAAGTGGGCGATCTTGAGGCCCTTGCGGCGGGGGCGCTGGGGCTGGCGGCCGAAGGCCTCCAGGCAGCGGTCGCAGAAGGCCCGCTCCGAGGCGAACAGGCCAAAGGACACGAAGTACGGGGCCAGCAGGGCGTAGAGCGAGGCCGCCGAGCCGATGGTGTGGAAGACGTCGAACAGCCGGGCCCGCAGCACGCTCTTCAAAATGCGGTCCGCGAACTGGGAGAGCACCTGGTCCGTGGCCTTGGCCACGAAGCGGTACCACTCGCGCTCCATGAGGGCCATGTCGGCCACCTTGCCCCGGGCCACGTCCTGGAACCCGGCATCATTCGAGACCAGGGCCGAGGCCTCCTTGAGGAGCACCTCGTGGGCCTGGGAGCCCGAGACCCAGCGCAGGTACAGGGCGGTCTTGCGCCGGGAGAAGAAGTCCTGGATGCGCGTGAGCAGGCCCTCGCGCGGGTTCACCGGGCCCGGGTCCAGGGCCTGGTCCGCGAACCCCAGGGCGGGCACGGACTTGGCCGCCGCGGGCAGGGGCGCGCGGCTTTTGTAGAACTGGTAGGCGATGCTGTAGATGTTGTGGGCCATGGTCAGGGGCGTGGCCGCCAGGCCCAGGGGCCGGCCCGTTCGCGCCGCCAGCCCGGCGAGCACGCTGTCCACCGTGGCCTCGCCGTCGAACTCCGTGAACATGCGCGCCACGTTCAGGCCTGAGTGGTCGTCGGACCCGCCGGTGAGGCCCTTGCGCCAGGGCTCCTCGCCCCAGGGTTCGAGCCCGTGCTTGTCCGCCAGCCGGTCCAGGTCCCGCGGGGTGAGGGACTCCAGGATCTCGCGCAGCACGCGGTTCTGGAGCTGGTCGCGGGTGCCGTTCAGCTCAAAGGAGTTGAACAGCACGAGGCACTGCTCGAAGTGTCCGGGGGTCAACCGCTCGTTCACCGCGAACAGGGCGTGGGCCAGGACGTGGGCGATGCCCTGCTCCCGGAGATAGGGCACCAGGTCGAAGACGTTCTCGCGATGGCGCTGGATGTCCTGGTGCTGGGCCTCGGTGAGGCCGTAGGCCAGCACGTGGAGCTTGCAGCGGTCCTCCGGGAAGTAGGTGGTGATCTCCTCGCTCACGAAGGTCCCGGGCAGGTGGGCGATGTCCAGGGAGCCCGCCAGGGTGTTGTGGTCCGTGATGGTCACCAGGGCCATGCCCCGGGCCAGGGCGCGTTCGTAGAGCTTGAGCGGCTCGCTGAAGCTTTCGGCGCAGCCGAGCTTCTGGAGGATCCACTGCGAGGGCCGGGTGGAGTATTTGGAGTGCAGGTGGAGGTCCAGGCGGAAACGGCTCATGGCGGTGCTCCTTGGGCCCGCGGGCCCGGTCAGGCGCAGGCGGAAAGCCCCTGCTCGAACTCGGCCTGGCAGCAGACGCACAGCCGGGTGCTCGGCCGGGCCAGGAGCCGGGCCGTCCCGATCTCGGCGCCGCAGTCCTCGCACTGGCCGAAGTGCGGGGAATCCAGCCGGGACAGGGCCTCGCGGGCCTCGCGCAGCTGGCCGCTCTCGCGCTCGCGCAGGGCCAGGTCCAGGCTGTGGCGGGTGAGTTCGCTGGCCTGGTCGGCCTCGTCGGGGCAGTGCTCCAGGGTCAGGTCCAGGGCCTGGGCGCGCCGGGTGAGCAGGTCCACCCGCTCGAAGAGCCGCGCGCGAATCCGGGTCTTCTGCTGCTCGGTCATGTCATCGCTCCTTGTTCCGTTGGTCCGGGCCCTCGCGGGCCGTAAATTGGCCGGACACTAGCCCGGAAAGCGTGACAGAGCATGGCGGAGCGGTGACGATTCGGCGTAGTCTTGAAAAAGTCTAGAGAAGGGGAAGGAGACATTTACAGTGGGGCAAGAAAGAGGGCATGATATATTGATGAATCATTGGGGAATGCGCGTGGAGAAGACAGCAATCAGGGAGGAAGGATGTTCTCGCAGGCGACGGTAGAACAGATTGGATTTTATGTATATTTTCTGAAAGACCCACGAAATAATGAGGTCTTCTACGTGGGCAAAGGCCAGGGAAATAGGGTGTTCGAGCACCTTGCCTGCGCGTTGGAAACCGAGGCGGCGTCGGCCAAGCTGGATACCATTCGCATGATCGAATCCTCCGGATGCAAGGTGCGGCATTACATTCTCCGCCACGGCCTGAGTGAGCAGGCGGCCTTTGAAGTCGAGGCGGCGCTCATTGACTTCATATCCCGGGACAAACTGGCCAACAAACAGGGAGGTCACCACTCCTCGGATTTTGGGCTCTGCTCCGCCGAGGAGATCAGCGCCAGATACGAGGCTGCGGACTTTTCTCCTCGGCATCCCGTCATGCTCATCAACATCAACAAGATGTTCCACCGCGACATGACGCCGGAAGCCTTGTACGAGGCGACGCGCAAGTCCTGGGTGGTGGCGGACAAGAAGGACAGGGCGGTCTATGCCATCGCGACATATCGGGGCCTCACCCGTGAGGTTTACAGGATATTGCGGTGGGAGCGGCTCCCCGAGGAAGGGGAAAACAGATGGGGATTTGTCGGCGAACCGGCTGAACAGGAAGTTCGCGAGGAATATCGCTACAAGTCCATTTTGAACTATTTCAAGCGGGGGGCGGCCAACCCTATCCGCTACATCAACTGTGACTCCCAAGCCATTTCTCCTGGGCTTCCATCGGCCGCACCTCGGTTTTGATCCGCTCCAGGAGGCCCTGGTCCTCGGCCACCTGCATCTCGTACTGGTCCTGGAGCCCGGTCCAGAGTTCCCAGGACGTGCCGAAAAAAGCCGCCAGCCGCAGGGCCGTGTCCAGGGACAGGGCCCGCTTTCCGGCCAGAATCTCGTAGATGCGCTGGGAGGGCACGCCGAGGCGCACGGCCAGGTGGTTGGGCGTGACGCCCATGGGCTCCAGGAACTCTTCCTTCAAAATCTCGCCCGGGTGGATGGGGGGAATCTTGCCGCGCATGGGGCCTCCTAGTGGTAATCCACGATTTCCACGTGGTGCGCGTTGCCGTCCTTCCAGACAAAGCACACGCGCCACTGGCCGTTGATCCGGATGCTGTACTGCCCGTCCCGGTCCCCGGAGAGCGGCTCCAGCCGGTTGCCCGGCGGCACGCGCAGGTCCTGCAGGGTCTTGGCCCGGTGCAGGAGCATGAGCTTGATCATGGCCCGCCGCAGGATGTCCGGGGGATATTTGCCCCGCCGCTCGCTCCAGAGCCGCGCGGTGGCGTGGTCGCCGAAGGACACGATCATGTCGCGCATGTAACACGTGACGCGTGTAGAGTCAAGAGCGGCCGGAACCAAAAAGGCGGAAGAGGATTCCTCTCCCGCTTTTCGGTTTTTCGTGAAACCGGCGCAGCCGGGCGCTCCGCGAAAATGGGGGGCGTCCGCTCAAGTATTGTGCTCCGCGGGCAAGGGCCTGCGACTCCCGATTCCTGGACGCGAAAGAGCGGTTCGTGTCGTGGGCCGCAATCAGCCCGGGTGGACATGGCCCGCGCCCTGGTCGCACAACACATTTCGCGTCCGCCTTTCCACGGGGAGGGAGCCCGGGTTCACGGAACGACGAAAAAGGCGGGAGAGGAAACCCCTCTCCCGCCTTTCGGTTTTTCGTGAAACCGGCGAAGCCGGACTATTCCAGGATGTCCACCAGGATGGTGTTGTCGAAGCGCTGGCCCAGCTCCATGAGCTTTTCCCGCTTGTGGTTCAGCAGGTACAGGGCCAGGTCCTTTTCGCAGGCATAGGTGAACGGCTGGGGGCAGCCGGGCCGCCGCAGGAGCCGGAACATCTCCTTGATGGCCAGCAGCGACTGCCATTCCATGTTCCGCCGGATGCCCGCGCCCTCGCAGCAGGGGCAGGGCTCGGTGGACACCGAGAGCGCCGAGGAGCCCAGGCGCTGGCGCACGATCTCCATGAGCCCGAAGCCCGAGATGCGGCCCACGTCGGTGCGCGCCCGGTCGGTCTTGAGCACGTTCTTCATGACCTTTTCCACTTCGCGGCAGTGCTTGGAATCCTTCATCTCGATGAAGTCCACCACCACCTGGCCGCCGATGTCCCGCAGCCGGAGCTGCTGGGCCACGGCCTCGGCCGCCTCCATGTTCGTGGTCAGGGCCATCTTCTGGAAGGTCCCGGCCCCGCCGATCTTGCCGGAGTTCACGTCCACGGCCGTGAGGGCCTCGGTGGGGTCGATGACGATGCGGCCGCCCGAAGGGAGCGTCACCTCGCGGGAGTAGATCTGCTCGACCTGGCGCGTGAGGTTGAAGCGCTCCCAGAGCGAGCGGTCGGTGTCCGTGTGCAGCTTGACCAGGCCCGCGCTGCGCGGGAAGGCCAGGGCCGCGTACTCCTTGATCTGGGTGCAGGTCTCGGCGTCGTCCACCCAGACCTCGAGCACGTCGGCGGTGAGGTAGTCGCGCACGGCCCGGGCCGCCAGGTCCAGCTCCTGGTAGACCAGCGAGGGCGTGGCCGCGTCCTGGGCCTTCTTGCGGATCTCGGCCCAGAGGCGGCTCAAATACTTGTAGTCGCGGGTCAGCTCGGCCTTGCTCTGGCCCACGCCCGCGGTGCGCGCGATGAGGCCCACGCCCTCGGGCAGGGCCAGGCCCTCGATGACTTCCTTGAGCCGGGCGCGCTCCTTCTCGTCCTCGATCTTGCGCGAGACCCCGGACTGGTCGTTGCCCACGGAGAACACGAAGTGGCGGCCGGGCAGGGACAGGTAGGTGGACAGGAACGCGCCCTTCTTGCCCGTGGGTTCCTTGACCACCTGCACCAGGATCTCCTGGCCGGACTTGAGCACCTTCTGGATGAGCGGGTAGCGCTGGCCCTTTTTCCAGGTGTAGCCGCCCTGGTAGTATTCCGGGTGGATCTCGTCGATCTGGAGGAAGCCGTTGCGCTCCGCGCCGTAGTTGATGAACGCGGCCTGGAGGTTGGGGTCCACGTTGTGGATCACGCCCTTGTAGATGTTGCCCTTGGTGCGGGCCAGGTGGTGCATCTCCACGTAGTATTCGAGGACCTTGCCCTCCTCGGCCACCACCACTTCCATCTGCTCGCCGGGCAGCACGCTGATGAACATCTTCTGGCGTTTCTTCTTGTCCTGGCGCGAGGCGGCCTCGTCCTCGTCGTCCTCCGGGGCCTGGGCCGGAGCGGCCGGGGCCTCGGCCTCGGCGGACTTGGACCGGCCGCGTCCGCGCGAGCCCCGGGAGCGGCCCTCCTTGGCCTGGGCCGGAGCCGGGGCCTTGGCCGGAGCCTGGGCCGGAGCCGCGGGCGCGGCTTCCGGGAACCCGGTGAGCGGGTCTTCCTGGAACGCGGACAGGAATTCGTCCTGAAGATCCGTGGAGGTCACGGCCTCGGCCGAGGCCGGGGCGGCCTTGGACCCCCCGCGCTTGCCCCGGCTGCCCCGGCGGCGGGGCCTGGAGCGGCGTTTGGGAGGCTGGCCCTCGGCGCCTTCGGCCGGGCTTTCGCCATTGGCGGGTGCTGTTTCAGGGGATGTCTGGGAAACCGGAGAAGGCTGGTCCGCAGGCGCGGCCTGCGGATGCTGGTCTTGATCCATGGTCATGCAAAGAACCTCGTGCAAAAAATTTGGAAATATCTCGGCCAGGAGGAACGTCCCCCTGGTCACTTTTCCGTGCTGCGCCGCGCGGGCCAAATGGGCCCGGATGCCGTGTCAGAGGCGGCGCGTAGCGGAATAAAACATCTGGCCGTCGGATTCGGCCTCGAAAATCTCGCCGTCGCGGGCCATGCGCGCCAGCATTCGCTGGACCTGCGCGCTGTCGGCTCCCAGGGCGGCGGCCAAGTGTAGAACGGTCTGGGGTCTTCTTGCAAGCGTGGCGGCCAGGGCCCCCCGCAGCCGGGCCTCGTCCAGGGCCTGGACCTGGCGCGGCAGGGCCGCCTCCGCGGGCCCGTCGGCCAGGGAACGCTCCTGGCCCAGGGCCTTGCGCCAGAGCCCCAGGGTCTGGCTGTCCACGGCCTCGGCCGAGGGCAGGGTCCCGGGCCGGGACAGGGTGACCACGTCCACCCGGTCGGGGCGCAGGTCCGCGCAGTAGTCCTGGAGCAGGGCCAGGTTCGCGGCCGAGTCGTTCCAGCCCCGGCAGAGGAGCACCTCCAGGAACAGCCGGCCGGAAAACTCCCGCCGCAGGTCCCGGATGCCCTGGGCGCAGCCCGCGGCCGTGATCCCGCGCAGGGGCCGGTTCACGGCGGCGAATTCCTCCTCCACCAGGCTGTCCAGGGAGGGCAGGACCATGTCGGCCGCGCAGAGCTCGCGCCGCACGCCCGCGTCGTCCAGCAGGGTCGAGTTGGTCAGCACGGCCACGGGCACGTTCGGCAATATCGTGCGGCAGCCCGCCAGGATCTCGGCCAGGCCGGAGTTGAGCGTGGGCTCGCCCGAGCCGCCCAGGGTGACCACGTCCGGGGCCTCGAAGCCCTCGGCCTTCCAGGCCGCCAGCTCGTCCAGGAGCTCGCGGGGCGGGACCCAGGTCTTGCGCTCGCGGGTGCGCACCCGGGTGGGCCCCACCTCGCAGTACACGCAGTCCATGGAGCAGACCTTGGAGCCCAGGAGGTCCAGCCCCAGGGACCGGCCCAGGCGTCCCGAGAGCACGGGTCCGAAGACGAAACGGTACATCTCTCTTGACTCCCAAGGCCCGCGCCGGTACGCAGGGCCCATGATTCCATCCGGACAGATCGTCGTGCTCATCAGCCCCCAGGGCAAGCGCTACATGCACAAGCTCGTGCCCGGCGGCGAGGTCCACACCCAGGAGGGCAAGCTCTCCCTGGACGATGTGGCCGAGGCCGGCTACGGCGGCTGCGCGCGCACCCACCTGGGCAAGCCGTACCTCGTGCTCAAGCCCACGGTCTATGATCTCATCAAGGGCGTCAAGCGCCAGACCCAGATCATGTACCCCAAGGAGATCGGCTACGTGCTCCTCAAGCTCGGCATCGGCCCGGGCAGCACGGTCATCGAGTCCGGCACGGGCTCGGCCGGTCTCACCCTGGCCCTGGCCTGGTTCGTGGGCGACACGGGCAAGGTCTACACCTACGAGCGCCGCGAGGACTTCTTCAAGCTGGCCATGAAGAACCTGGACCGCGTGGGGCTCCTGCACCGCGTGGAGCAGGTGAACCAGGACATCGAGCAGGGCTTCAAGCACACCGGGGCCGACGCCCTGTTCCTGGACGTGCGCGAGCCCTGGCTGTACCTCCAGCACATCCCCCGCGCCGTGACCCCGGGCGCCATGTGCGGGTTTTTGCTGCCGACCACGAACCAGGTGAGCGAGCTCTTGCGCGGCCTGGACGCGGGCCCGTTCGCCGAGATCGAGGTCCTGGAGATCCTGGTGCGGCGCTACAAGCCCGTGGCCGACCGCTTACGGCCCGACGACCGCATGGTGGCCCACACCGGCTTCCTGATCTTCGCCCGGTACATGGAAAAGCCCGAGCCCCTGCTCCTGCCCGAGACCGACGCCGAGGCCGAGGACCCGGCCGCGGGCCCGCTCATGCCCGAGCCCGACGAGTCCGAGGAGGAGCCGCCCCAGCTGGGCGACGAAGGCTCCTGCGGGTGCGAAGACCCGGTGTGAGCCTTCGGCTCGTTCACGGAAAGCAGAAAGGCGGCTCCGCATGGGGCCGCCTTTTTTGGTGGCGGAGGCACTGGACAGGATCGACTGATATGTTTATAAAATGAGAAAAAATCGACACGTTTTTGCGATGTGTCGAAGCCGCCGACAGATGGGGAGGGAGAGGATTTCCCCGGGTAACCTATGAGGAATATAGAGTTATGGTGATCAACAAGAGCTGGAAGGACAAGAAGGACGGCGTAGCGCAGCCGCCCCATGTGGATACACCTGGAACCGAAATCCCGGCCAGCACCCGGGTCAAGGAGAGCCAGGACGCAGAGGGTCCAGGACTGGGCGTGGCGTTGGCTGGTCTCGGCATCGTGGCCGGAGTGGCGTTAGCGGCTAAAGGGCGGAAGAACGCCAGAGCCGCGGCGGCCCGCAAGGCTGCGGCCTTTGATCCTCTGAAGCCGTACAACCGGCTGCCCCTGCTGCCGCCCAAGGCCGAGCTGGAGACCAAGGCCGTGCTCAAGGCCTGCGTGGCCGCCCGGGCGGCCCTGGCCGAGCTCAAGGCCAGCGGCGGGCTGATCCCCAACCAGGCCGTGCTCATCAACGCCATTCCCCTGCTGGAGGCCAGGGACAGTTCGGCCATCGAGAACGTGGTCACCACCAACGACGCCCTGTACCAGGCGGCCCTGGACGAAGACGGCAAGCACGACCCCGGGACCAAGGAGGTCGTGCGTTACCGCCGGGCTCTGCGTGAGGGCTTCGAGGGGCTCAAGAAGCGGCCCCTGTCCACGAACCTGTTCCGCTCCCTGTGCGCCACCATCAAGGGCCGGGAGGTGGACGTGCGCAAGGTGACGGACACCACGCTCAAGAACCAGGACGGCGAGGTGATCTACACCCCGCCCGTGGGCGCGGACCTGCTGCGCGATCTCCTGGCCAACCTGGAGCTCTATCTCCACGCCGAGGACGGCCTGGACCCCCTGGTGCGCATGGCCGTGGCCCACTACCAGTTCGAGGCCATCCATCCCTTCCTTGACGGCAACGGCAGGACCGGCCGGATCATCAACATCCTGTTTCTGGTGGAACAGGGGCTCCTGGACCTGCCCGTGCTCTATCTGAGCCGCTTCATCATCGTGCGCAAGGCCGAGTACTACCGGCTCCTGGCCGGGGTCACCACGAACAACAGCTGGGAGCCCTGGATTCTCTTCATGCTGGAGGCTGTGGCGGACACGGCGCGCGAAACCGTGGAGCGCATCCGGCGCATCCGGGACCTGTTCGACGCGGCCTGCGAACGCGTCCGCAGGGAGTTGCCCAAGATATACTCCAAGGAACTCCTGGAACTGCTCTTCGAGCTGCCGTACTGCCGCATCAACGTGCTGGTGGAGCGCGGCATTGCCCAGCGCCAGACCGCTGCGACCTACCTGGACGCGCTGGAGAAAATCGGCATTCTCAAGAGTGAGCAGAAGGGCCGGGACAAGCTCTTCCGCAACCTGGAACTGGAAAAGGCCCTGCGCAACTGACCTGTCCACGCCATCGACAGATCAGAAAAACGTGTCGATGGAATGAGAAAACATCGACACGTTTGCCGGGACGCGAACCTAATGAAAAAGGCGGGGCCAGCCCCGCCTTTTCGTTTTCCGCGAATGTCCCGAAGGGACCTAGAACAGCTTTCTTTTCGCGAAGTACACGGCCATGCCCACGCCCACCGCGGTCATGATGCCCAGGGCCGCCAGATACCCGTATTCCCAGTCCAGCTCGGGCATGCCCTTGAAGTTCATGCCCCAGACCCCGGCCAGGAAGGTGAGCGGGATGAAGATGGTGGCCACGCCGGTGAGGAACTTGATGGTCCGGTTCATGCGCATCCCGGCCAGGGAGATGTGCAGTTCGAGCATGGCGGTCAGAAGGTCGTGCAGGGTCTTGACCTCGTCCACCACCTTGGCCGTGTGGTCGCGCACGTCGCGCATGTAGCCCTCGCTCGCCTCGCTGAACTCGCCCACCTCGTCGCCCGAGAGCTGGGTGAGCACCTCCTGCATGGGCGAGAGCGCGTTGCGCAGGAACAAAATCTCGCGCTTGAGCCGGTAGATCACCCGCAGGGTGTCCTCGTCCGGGTTCTCGGCCAGCTCGTCCTCCAGCTCCTCGGCCTCGGCCGCGATCTTGCCGAGCGTCACCGAGGCCCGGTCCATGATCGAGTCGAGCAGGGCGATGACGATGTAGCCCGGCCCGGCCGTGCGGATGCGGCCCTTGCCCCGGCGCAGGCGGGCGATGATCGGCTCGCAGAGGTTCGCCGCGCTCTCCTGGAAGGTGAGCACGTAGTTGGGGCCCCAGAGCACGCAGACCTGCTCCTCGATGAGCTGGCCCTTTTCGGCCGAGAAATCCACGCTCTTGAGCACCAGGAAGGCCTGGCCGTCGTCCAGCTCCTCGGCCTTGGGCCGCTGGCTCGTGTCCAGGATGTCCTCGAGCACCAGCGGCGAGAGCCGGAACCACTCGCCCACCCGGCGGATGAGCTCGGGCTCGTGCACGCCCATGATGTTGATGAGGTGGACGCGGCCGTCGTCCGGGGGCGGCGGTCCCGAGTCCGGCAGCTCGCAGCAGGCCTCGGTGACCTCGCCCGCGGTGAACGAGATGCTGCTCAAGGTCGGGTGGAAGTCGCGGTCCTGGCCCACGTAGACCAGCAGGCCCGGGGACTGGCCCACGCTCTCGGGCTTGCGGCGGTGGAATGCGCGCATGGCTCTCCTTGGGACGGCTGTGGAACCCTGCTCCCTCCATACGGAAAGGGCGTGGCGGGCGCAACCTCGGCCAAGAAAAAATACAGGGAGGGCAATGCCCTCCCCGTGTTTCCGTGAAACGGGCGAAGCCGCCTACTTCTTGACGCGGGTGTACACGCCCTGGGCCACCACCTTGGAGCCCTTGCCCGCCTCCATGTAGGTGAGCTTCATGGTGCCCGTGGCCTTGTCGTATGTCCCGAAGAACATGCCGTCGTCGTCCACCATGGAGACCTTGCCGTCCTCGTCGATGAGGCCCAGGATCATCTCCTTGTGCTTGGCCGAGGAGCGTTCGCCCGAGAAGCGGCCCTCCTCCTGCTGGTCGATGCGCAGGGTGAACTCCTTGCCGGACACGAACTGGGGCTTGGCCACGTCCTGGTGGTGGGGGAGGGTGCCGTGGACCACGGCCTTGCCCGTGGAGGTCCACTGGCCCTTGAGGTCCGGGTAGTCGCCCGCCAGGGCCGGGACAGCGGCGAGGAGGGTCAGGGCCAGGATCAGGAGGATGACGCGTCGCATGGGCCGCTCCTTGGTTGGGATTGCGCCGGAAAACAAACGTTACAGAAGCGCAATGTTTCTGACAACCGGGGGACCTCCTGGGATAGGGAGGAAGAGAAGGGCGTCCGCCGAGGAAAATAATCCCTCGCCCGGCGGCCCCGTGCTATTCAGGCGGAGGAAGCGGGCGGCCGACGTCCACCCGGCCCGCGTCCCGGAGAGCCATGGCCACGACCGAAGCCCTTCTCGCGCTGGTCCAGAACATCTCCATCCTTCTGGCGGCGATCCTCATCTTCGACCTTTTCCCGGCCCGGGGAAGGCTGCTGGACACGTTGCCGAACCGGCTGGTCCTGGGGGTCGTGCTGGGCGTGCTCGTGGTGGTGATCATGCTCACCCCCTGGAAGCTGGCCCCGGGCGTGGTCTTCGACACCCGTTCCGTGCTCATCGGCGTGTCGGGCCTGTTCTTCGGCACCCTGCCCACGGTCCTGTGCATGGTCATGTCCGCGGCCTACCGCCTGTACCAGGGCGGCCAGGGGGCGCTCACCGGGGTCTCGGTGATCCTGGCCTCGGGGTGCATCGGCGTGGCCTGGCGCTATGCCCGGAAAAGGCCCCTGCACGACATCTCCTGGGGCGAGCTCTTCCTGTTCGGCCTGGCGGTCCACGTGGCCATGCTCCTGCTCATGTTCACCCTGCCCCTGGACGTGGCGCTCTCCGCGCTTTCCCGCATCACCCTGCCGGTCCTGCTGGTCTATCCCGCGGGCACGGCCCTCACCGGCACGCTCCTGGCCAAGCGCCTGCGGATCGAGCGCGTGCGCGAGGACCTGGCCGAGAGCGAGACCCTGTTCCGCAAGCTCTTCGAGGACCACGCCGCGGTGAAGCTGATCCTGGACCCGGAGACCGGGCGGATCATGGACGCCAACCACGCGGCCGCGGCCTTCTACGGCTGGTCCCGGGAGCGGCTCCGGGAGATGCGCATCCAGGAGATCAACACCCTGCCGCCCGGGGAGGTGCGCACCCATCTGGCCCGGGCCATGGGCCAGGAGCAGCTGCGCTTCGAGTTCCGGCACCGCCTGGCCGACGGCTCGGCGCGCGACGTGGAGGTCCTGAGCGGGGTCATCCGGCACAAGGGCAGGATGGTGCTGCACTCCATCGTGCACGACATCTCGGACCGCAAGCGCATGGAGCAGGAGTTCCTGCGGGCCAAGGAGCAGGCCGAGGCCGCCAACCGGGCCAAGTCCGAGTTCCTGGCCATCATGAGCCACGAGATCCGCACCCCGCTCTCCGGGGTCATGGGCATGCTCCAGCTCCTGGCGGACTCCGCGGCGGAGGGCGAGCAGCGGGAGTGGGTCGAGGCCTCCCTGGCCGCCAGCCGCCACCTGAACCAGATCCTGAGCGACGTCCTGGACCTCTCCAGCGTGGAGGCCGGGAAGATGAGCCTGCGGCGGACCCCGTTCACCCTGGAGCAGGCCGTGAACCCGGTGCTCGGGGCCCTGGCCGCCACGGCCCGGGGCAAGGGCCTGGCGTTCTCGGCCGAGATCTCGCCCGGGCTGGCCCGGCCGCTTTTGGGGGACCCGGGCCGCCTGCGCCAGATCGTCTTCAACCTGGCGGGCAACGCGCTCAAGTACACCGAGCGGGGCGAGGTCCGCATCGAGGCCTATCCGCTGCCCATGGTTCCGTCCGGCGCGGACCTGGTCCTGCACGTGGTCGTGAAGGACACGGGCATCGGCATCCCGGACGCCCGGCTCCGGGACATCTTCGAGCCCTTCACCCAGATCGAGAACCCCTTCACCCGGCGCCAGGGCGGCATCGGGCTGGGCCTGAGCATCGTGCGGCGGCTGGTGCGGCTCATGGGCGGATCGCTGGCCGTGAGCTCCGAGCCGGGCGCGGGCACCGAGGTGCACTTGAGCCTGCCCATGAGCCTTGCCGGGGACGGGGCCCAGGCGCCCGCTCCGGCGGCCGGGGGCGAGGCCCGGGTCCCGGAGGGCCTGCGGCTGCTCCTGGTGGAGGACGAGCGGATCAACCGGCTGGCGGTGCAGCGCATGCTGGAAAGGGACGGCCACCGGGTGATCGCCGTGGCCAGCGGACAGGACGCCCTGGCCGCCCTGAAGGCCGGGGAGGTGGACGCGGTGTTCATGGACATCCAGATGCCGGACATGGACGGCCTGGAGGTCGCCCGGATCATCCGGGCCGACGCCTCCCTGGGCCGGAACTCCCGCGTGCCGATCATCGCGCTCACGGCCCACGCCATGTCCGGGGACCGGGAGCGGTTCCTGGGCGCGGGCATGGACGGCTATCTGCCCAAGCCCGTGGAGCTGCCGGAGCTGCGGCGGGAGCTGGCCCGCGTCCTGGCGGGCCGCTGAAAAATCCGCGCTGGCTGCGTTGCCTCAAAAAAACCAGACCCTCGCGTAGGGAAGCATACGTGTCGGGCCTGGTTTTTTCTCGCGCCTGGCCCGCGCGTTTTTTGAGCGGCCCGCGGCACCCTCCGGGGTTTCGCGGCAAGGCTTTTTCAACTTCCGTCTTTGCGCTTGCGGCTGCCCTCGTAGAGTTCATAGACCAGCAAACGGCACTCGATCTTGGCGTTCCAGAACGGGATGCGGCGGCTGGGCTTGAGGCCCACGTGCTTGGCCAGGTCCGGGTTGCCGCAGAGGATGGCCGCGCGCCAGCCCTGGCAGCGCTGCTTCAAAAAGTCGCCCAGGGCCTTGTAGGTCTCGCGCAGGGGCCCCTCGTCGCCCAGGCGCACGCCGTATTCCGGATTCATGATCGCCAGGCCCGGGCCGGGGGGCACGTCCAGGTCCCGGAAGTCGCAGACCCGGGTGCGGAGCAGCTCGTCCACCCCGGCGCGGGTGGCGTTCTGGTGGCAGGCGGCCATCTGGGCCGGGTCCTTGTCCGTGGCCAGGAACCGGCCCTCGGCCAGGTCGCGCACGCGCTCCTCGGCCGCGCGCAACAGCCCTTCCCAGACCCGGTGGCGATAGCCCGGCACGTGCATGAAGGCGAAGTTCTCGCGCGCCAGTCCCGGCGCCCGGTCCTGGGCCAGGTGCGCGGCCTCCACGGCCAGGGTGCCGGAGCCGCACATGGGGTCCAGGAACCGGCCGCCCTGGGCCGCGATCCCGGGCCAGCCCGCGGCCAGGAGCATCCCGGCGGCCAGGGTCTCCTGGAGCGGGGCCTTGCCCGGCATGGTGCGCCAGCCCCGGCGCGAGAGCGAGTCGCCGGTGGCGTCCAGGTACACGGCCGCGTCCGAGCCCTGCCAGTAGAGGAACACGCAGGAGCGGTCCTGCTCCGGCCCGGAGTCCGGCCGCCGTCCCTTTTTCGCGGCCACGCGGTCCACCAGGGCGTCCTTGAGCTTGAGGTTGGCGAAGCGCGAGTCGCGCACGGCCTCGGTGCGCAGGGCCGAGGACACGGACACGTAGCCGTCGGCCGGGATCAAGTCCTCCCAGGGAATCTTTCCCGCCTCCTCATACAGCCCGTCCGGCCCGGGCGCCCGGAACCGCGCCAGCTCGTAGAGCACCCGGTGGCCGGTGCGCAGCTCCAGGTTGAGCTTGAGGCAGTCGCTCAGGGTCCCCCGGCATTCCACGCCTGAGACCAGCTCACGCACGCCCGCCATTCCCAGGTCCCGCAGCTCCTGCCCCAGATACGGGGGCAGGGCCTTGGGGCAGGTCACGAGCAGGGTGGTTTCGTCTTTCCAGGGGTTCATTTTTTTCTCTTTCGGGCCACTGCGCGGCGGATTTTCCGGGTCTGCCCGGAAAAGGCGCCGCGCCATGCGGTCCAGGGCCGTGCCCTGGCCGGGGTCCGGGGGTGGGCCCCCGGCTCTTCTTCTACACCAGCGCGGACAGGTCGTAGGTCCCGGCCGACTCCACCCGGACCTTGACCATCTGCCCGGGCTTGAGGGTCTTGCCCTGGGGCGCGGACACGAACGTGCTGCCGTCCACTTCCGGGGCCTGGAACCAGGCCCGGCCCTTGAACAGGCCCGGCCATTCCGGGTGCGGGCCCTCCAGGAGCACCTCGATTTTCCGGCCCACGCAGCCCTCCATGCGCTCGGCCGCGATTCCGGCCTGGAGCTCCATGATCGCGGCCCGGCGCTGGTCCTTGACCCGCTGGGGCACGCGGCCCGGGAGCTTGGCCGCGGGCGTGCCCTCCTCGGGGTGGAACGGGAACACGCCCAGGTGGGTGAACCGGGTCCGGGCCACGAAGTCGTACAGGGTCTGGAAGCGCTTCTCGGTCTCGCCGGGGTAGCCCACGATGAGCGAGGTGCGCAGGGCGGCCTCGGGGAAGCGTTCGCGGATGCGGTCCACCACCTTGCGGGGGTCCGTGGCGAAGGGCCGGCCCATGGACTTGAGGATCGCGGGATGGGCGTGCTGCAGGGGCACGTCGAAGTAGGGCAGCAGCGGCGGCCCGGCGCTGGCCAGGAAGTCCAGGACCGGCGCGGTGAGCCCGGCGGGGTAGAGGTACATGAGCCGCAGCCAGCGCAGGCCCGGCAGGGGCAGGAGCCGCTCCAGGAGCCGGGGCAGGCCGTCCTTGACGCCCAGGTCGCGGCCCCAGGCGGTGAGGTCCTGGCCCACGAGCACCAGCTCGGACACGCCCTGGCTCAGGAGGTCGCGGGCCTCCACGGCCAGGCTCTGGAGCTTCACGCTCGTGTGCGGGCCGCGGATGGACGGGATGGTGCAGAACCGGCAGCGGTTGTTGCAGCCCTCGGAGACCTTGAGATAGGCCGAGGCCGGGCCCGTGGACAGGGCCCGGGACCGGGGCGCGCGGAAGGCGCGCTTGCCCAGGGCCTTGGCCGCGAGAAGGGGCCAGCGGTCCAGCTCGCGGGTGGAGAGCCAGAGGTCCACCTCGGGCAGCCCGGCCTGGAGCTCCGTCCCGAAGCGCGAGACCAGGCACCCGGCCACGGCCAGCACGGGCCTGGCCTCCAGCCCGGCCAGGCGGTCCGAGAGGCCCAGGATGGTGGACAGGGATTCCTCGATGGCCGGGCGGATGAAGCCGCAGGTGTTCACCAGCACGAGGTCGGCCGCGGCGGGGTCGTCCTCGGGGACCAGATCCACGCCCAGGGCCCCCAGCAGGCGCTCGGTGTCCACGCGGTTCTTGGGGCAGCCCAGGCTCACGGTATGGACTTTCACCTTGATCATCCGGGGAGCATAACCGGGATCGGGCGTTCTGCAAAGGACATCGGGCGCCTTGCTCTCGTGTTCCGTCCGTGCGAATATGGGCGAAATTCGGAGACAGGGGGTTCGGCCATGAATCCGCAGGCCCTGGACCAGGGCAAACGCTATCTCGTGGGCGTGATCGGCAACAAGGCTTCGCTCCTGCCGTTCTGGGAGCTGTTCGTGAACCAGGGCAGCGGCAACGTGCTTTCCGAGCTGGGCCTGGTGGCCGCGGCCCTCACCGGCGGGCCTTCTGCCGAGCCGTTCGGCCCGGGCATGAACCTGCCGGTGTACCCGGACTTCCAGGCCATGCTCACGGCCCACCCCGAGATCAACCTGGTGCTGGAGTCCACGGGCGACGTGGAACTGCTGCACTCCCTGCGCCGGGACCTGCCGCCCGAGATCGCCCTGGTGGAGCGGGCCGCGGCCGGATTCTTCGTGCGCCTCCTGTCCACGGAGCAGATGTGGGTGGCCTGCAAGGTGGACCTCATGCACACCCAGACCCTGCTCAAGTCCATCTCCGACCAGCTCTCGGACGACATCTTCTTCCTCTCGCCCCAGGGCCACGTGCTGGACGTGAACGAGACCGCCTGCAAGCGCCTGGGCAGGACCAAGAAGGACTTCATCGGCAAGGACTTCCGCGAGGCCTTCCAGGTCCTGCACTGCCCGCCGCCGGAAAGGCTCTGCGACACGCCGGTGGAGACCACGGTGCGCACGGGCGAGCCCTCGGAGGCCGTGCAGAGCGAGATCGACGACGCCGGGCGGGTGCGCTACTACCGCATCTACACCTACCCGATCTTCGACGACGAGCGCCGGCTCGTGAACGTGGTGGCCATGCGCCGGGACATCACGCGGCGCACCGAGATGGAGCAGCGGCTCCAGCAGTCCGAGAAGCTCGCCTCCATCGGCCAGCTGTCCACCTACATCGCCCACGAGATCCGCAACCCGCTGTTCGCCATCTCCGGGTTCGCCAACTCGCTCCTGCGCCAGGGCAACCAGGACCAGGCCTCGCGCGAGAAGCTGGCCATCATCCTGGAGGAGTCCAAGCGCCTGGACACGATTTTGAAGAGCATCATCAACTTCTCCCGGCCCACCGAGGGCCGCGAGACGGCCATGGACGTGAACCTGGTGGCCGAGCAGAGCGCCGAGATCATGCGCCAGGACTGCGAAAAGGCCGGGGCGCGCGTGCGCCTGGAATCGGCCCAGGGTTTGGCCAAGGCCCAGGCCGACCCGGAGATGATCAAGCAGTGCCTCATCAACCTCATCAAGAACGCCATCGAGGCCATGCCCGAGGGCGGGGAGATCATCATCCGCACGGGCATGACCCTGGATCGCGTCACCGTGGAGGTCACGGACACGGGCCCGGGCATCCCCCTGGAGGTGCGCGACAAGGTCTTTTCCCCGTTCTTCTCCACCAAGGGCAAGGGCTCGGGCCTGGGCCTGGCCATGATCCGCAAGATCATGGACGACATCGGCGGGGACGTGACCCTGTCCAGCGTGGAGGGGGAGGGCGCCAGCGTGACGCTCCATCTGCCGCCCGCGCTCGCGCCGGACGCCCGAGCCGAGGAGTAATGGGCCGCTGCCCCCTTGGGGGGGTCACGGAAAGGCGAAAGGCGGGGTGCAAGCCGGTATTGCGCGGAAAAAGCAAAAACGACTTTTTCTAGATGAGTTACAAAAGCCTCGCCAATCTGACGGGGCTTTTTTCTGTGACCATCATTCATTTATAATCGTTTCAAAATCCGAGTTGTCCCCTTGAGTGGTTGCAGAAATCGACGAACATTGGCAAGCCTTGTAATAGCTAATGTTGCTATTACTCTTCTTCTTGGTTCGCCGCCTCGTCAAAAGAGAAGATATCTTGCTCTTCGTCGTCAACATTAAACTCGACTCTGCTTTGCAAGACAATTTCTTCGATCATTTTTTTGCCTTTTCCTTTTTCCAGTACGCAATCAAGTCGCCTCATTAGCTCGGTTAGGTTTATAACCTCTTCAACAGAATCCATATACTTCTTAACAACAGCTTTTACTTTATATCGATCTGTAGCCTGCTCAATAATTCTTTCGAGGACTTCTTCGACAGTCTGTTCTGTCTTAACAACAAAAGTAATCGGGTACTTTTGTACTTTGTCTATATCTAAAAAATATTTTCCAGCATCGACAGTCTCTGTCACCTGAAAAAACCGTCCAAGCGGCTTCATTACAAAGTCAATGCCACCATCGTTTGCATTTGTTCGCCCTGTTTTGTATAGAACCAGATGTTCTTCATTTAGCTCGTCGCGAGACCAGCCCCAATAAATCTGCTGGTCCGAATAAAATTGTTTTAGCACCGCATAGCTCACGATTTCGAACACGCGCGCATCAACATTTGGCCGGAGCAATCCTCGAATGAAGTCGATTGCTTTTCCTGGATCTTGGTCTTGAATCTCCATCATCTGTTGGCAATAGGACATGAACGCGTCGAAAGCGTGTTTTCTCGCCTCAATGTACGCATCGATTATCTCTTTTACTGCCTGGGCGATGTTAAAAGTTTTATTATTAACCACGACCTTGAGGAGATTTTCATTTATCCAATACCTGTTTGTCTCTGCGTCTCGAATAATTGGAAGATGAGCTGATATCAAAAAGTACTTTTTGAACTCTTCGTTCAATCTATGATTGAGTGCATGATTTTGCAATTTTTTTCCAAACGGCAACTCTCGTTGTCTTTTAAACAAAGCCGTGAATTGCGCACCATCATATTCGTCGTAGTCGTTCCTCTTGTTGAACCCATGATTCAGGTAGTCCTCGATTAAAACATAAATGGCATAGTGGTTAGCAAACCCAGCTCGTGATTTTGAGCCGCGATTAGCTGCTTTTGTTTTAATGTTTAGATATTGAAGCAATACACTACCATCGAGAATCTGTTCAGCGTAGTCGGCGAAGTGAAGCTTCAATATTTCAATAATTTTCTTTGTAAAGTCATGCCTCACTGCTGACATTGAATAGGCCTCCGATGACTTCGTTCTCAATGCGTTTGCCGCTTCCGTTTTTTCTGGTGTAAGTCCTATCAGGAGGAAGCAAATCCTCTCCTTTATAACTCCGCATTTTTAGAATGCGACGCAACCCAATCTTCAGGTATTCTTCTTGAGACTCGATGCTGATCGATTGACGTTTTAGCTTTTTAGCAACTGCCGCAGTCGTGAAAGTCCCAGAAAATGGGTCTAATACGATATCATCTTCATTGCTGCTTGCACGAATGAGACGATCTAACAAAACCTCTGGCTTTTGTGAAGGGTGCTCTTCATACTCATCCATGCGATACCGAACTCGTGGAAAATACCAAGCATTACCTGGAACTTTATAACTATTGTATTGGGTTGGAATTGATTTCCTGTAGTCAATCAGCTTTCTTTTAGAACCAGTTTTAGCCTCTATTTTAATTTCGTCAGAATTGAAAGTGTAGCTCGTCGCATCTTTTACACAGTGCAGGATTGGTTCATACATAGAACCATAGTACTTTCTTGCCTGAACACCAGAGCTATCATAATGCCAAACGATGCGACTAAGGATTGTAAGTTTGTTTCTTAAAAAAATATCAAAATATGGCATGGCCTGAGTGCTGGCCATGACATATAACGTACCAGTTTTTTTGAGAACCCTTATACATTCATCAAGCCATTGGTATGACCAAGCCGCATAGGCTTCATCAGACGGCCATTTATCATGAAAATCAGCAAATTTTTTTCCAATATTGTATGGTGGATCAATAAAAATTAAATCTACCGATTCTGAGGCGATCTCAAGTCGTAAGGTTTCGAGTGCGTCACCCCAATAAATGAGATGCTGATCTTTTTCAAACTTCGATATCACTGGATTTACCTCTTGGTTGATAAGGAGGTCCCCCGCCTAAGCGGTTTGGTGGTCGGAATAAGATGAAACTGGGATATTCCTCGTGCCGCCCCGGGTTGCCGTCAGACAGCGCCGACAACGGATTTACTCCCTAAATACTTCGTTCAGAACCCGACTGTCCAGACAGGAGTGTGACCGGTACTCATTGTAGAACCCGATTCATTCCTTTCAGGACTACGCCAATATATTTAATTCTTTTTTCAGCCCGCCGTGATTGTTCCCTTGTCTGAAGCAATTGGTCAATAGGGAGGCTGCGGCCCGCAGGGCGGGCCACAGGACGTGGCCCGTCAAGACGCTATTTTCGCGTTTTTGACCGCCATTTTCCCGCTTTTTTCCGCACCCGCCAAAACCCGGGGCTAGGCTGACCGCACAAGGAGGCGGCCATGGCCCTGCAGACCCAGCTCATCACCAACTTCACCTCCGGCGAGCTCTCGCCCCGGCTGGAAGGCCGCGTGGACCTGGCCCGCTACTACAACGGCTGCCGCGAACTCAAAAACTTCATCGTGCACCCGCATGGCGGGGCCTCCCGGCGCGGGGGGTTCCGCCTGGCCGCCGAGGCCGGCAACCCGGCCAAACCCTCCCTGCTCCTGGCCTTCGAGTTCAACGCCGAGCAGGCCTACGTCCTGGAGTTCTTCGAGGACGCCGCGGGCAACGGCAAGCTGCGCGTGTTCAAGGACAGCGGCCTGGTCCTGGACGGGGGCGGCGCGGTGTACGTGCTCGGCTCGCCCTACGCCCAGGCCGACTTCGCGCGGCTGCGCCATGTGCAGTCCAACGACACGCTCTTCCTCGTGCACCCGGATCATCCGCCGCGCACCCTGACCCGCACGGACCACGCGGCCTGGAGCTTCGCCGAGATCGCCTTCACCGGAACCCCCGAGGCCTGGGGCCCGGGCAACCAGCCCACCGCGGTCTGCTTCTTTGAGCAGCGGCTCGTGCTGGCGGCCACGCCGGGTGAGCCCAACACCCTCTGGTTCTCGCGCGCGGGCGACTTCTTCGACCTGCGCACCGCCACCCGGGAAGTGCCCCTGGACGGCTGGCGCGACGTGGAGATCGCGGACAACGGGCAGAACGCCACGGACGGCCGCGCGGGCAACCGCTTCACGCTCTACGCCGGGGACGCCTCGTTCCAGGGCCACAGCGCGCTCAAGGGCCGCGACCCCTCGGGCGCGGAGATCCGCTACTACCGCTACAAGGGCGCGCTCACGCGCCTGGCCGCCACCGCGGACCTCACTGTGACCTTCACCGACGACACGCCCGCGGCCGCGCAGATCGAGAGCGTGCACGACGCCTCCGGGGCCCTGCGCGCGGCCTTCTGGGAGGAGTTCGCGCCGGGCGAGCGCATCCCCGCGCCCACGGGCCAGGGGCCCGAGGAGGACGACGGCATCGAGGTGACCCTGGCCGCGGCCCAGGCCAACGCCATCGAGTTCCTGGCGCCCAAGTCCCGGCTCTGGGTGGGCACGGCCGGGGCCGAATGGACCCTGGGCGGCGAGGGCGGCGGGGCCGTGACGCCCTTGTCCATCAAGGCCTCCCTGGAGGGCGTGGCCGGGGCCGCGCGGGTGCGGCCCGAGGCCGTGGGCCAGGCCACCCTGTTCGTCCAGCGCCAGGGCCGCAAGCTCCGCGAGCTGACCTACCGCTTCGAGTCCGACGGCCTGGCCTCCCGCGACCTGACGCTCCTCGCCGAGCACCTGACCCGGGGCGGGATCACGGCCCTGGCCTACGCCCAGGAGCCGGACTCCGTGCTCTTTTGCGTCCGGGCCGACGGGACGCTCCTGGCGCTCACCTACGAGCCGGACCAGGACGTGATCGCCTGGTCGCGCATGGACACGGCCGGGAGCTTCGAGGCCCTGGCCTGCGTGCCGGGCGCGGGCCGGGACCAGCTCTGGGCCGTGGTCCGGCGCCTGGTGGACGGGGCGGAGAAGCGCTTCGTGGAGGTGCTCGACCCCGGGCTCACCCCGGAGCGCGACGCGGCCCACGGCTTTTTCGTGGACTGCGGCCTGACCTACGAGGGCGAACCCGCGGCCCGGGTCACGGGGCTCGCCCATCTGGCGGGCGAGACCGTGCAGGTCCTGGCCGACGGCGCGGTGCTCCCGCCCAGGCAGGTGGACGGCGAGGGCGGCATCGACCTGGACCGGCCCGCCTCGGTGGTCCACGCGGGCCTGGGCTATGAGTCCGCGCTCACCACCATGCGCCTGGAGACCGGCCAGGGCGAGTCCCAGACCAGGAAGAAGCGCGTGACCCAGGTGGCCGTGCGCTTTTACCGGACCCTGGGCGGCAGCCTGGGCGCGCCGGACGGGCCGGTGGAAACCATGCATTTCCGGGCCTCGGGCGGGGCCATGGACCGGGCTCCGGAGCTCTGGTCCGGGGACCGGGTGGTCAAGTTCCCGCAGGGCTCGAACACCGACGGGCTCGTGCGCATCACGGCCGATCAACCCCTGCCCATGACCGTGCTTCTCGTCTCTCCGGTGGTGGCGGTCCAGTCCTAGGCAGGGCGCAAACGGAGGATTCCATGGGCGGAAACGCGGACATGAGCGGCTCGCTCCTGCGGGCCGGGCTGGACCTGGGCCGGAACCTGGCCCGTTCCCGGGAGCGCGGCGACGGCGACGCGGCCGAGGCGGCCGTGATCCTGGCCCGGGAGCGGGCCGCGGAGGAGCGCGAGGCGGGCCGGGAGCAGGCCAGGCAGACCCAGGAGCAGGTCCGGCGCGACAAGGCCCGGCGCATGACCCGGCAGGGGGCCTCGGGGCTCACGCTCTCGGGCTCCCCGCTGCTGGCGGCCGTTGCCCAAAGCGCGGCCGGAGAGGAGGAGGTCCGGAAGGCCCTGGATCAGGGCCGGGCCCGGGCCTCGGCCGCCGAGGGCCAGGGCCGCCTGCGGGCCGCGGCCCTGCGCCGCCGGGACGGCTCGCTCTTGAGCCTGGGCGCGTCCCTCTGGGACTTCTGACAGGACGAACCAAGGAGAACCCCATGACCATCGCATCCCCCGTGTCTTCGGCCTCGTTTCAGGGCAACGGCGTGACCCTGAGCTTCCCGCTGCCCTTCCGGTTCGTGTCCACGGCCGACGTGACCGTGGTCCTGCGGGACGCCGGCGGCGGCGAGAGCCTGCTCACCGAGACCACGGACTACACCCTGAGCGGGGCCGGAGAGGCCTCGGGCGGGGTCTGCGTGCTGGCGGGCCCGCCGCTGGCGGGCCAGACCCTGGTGTGCACCCGGGACCCGCGCATCGTGCAGGAGACCGACTACCAGGAGAACGACGCCTTCCCGGCCGAGAGCCACGAGGCGGCCCTGGACCTCCTGACCATGATCTGCCAGGCCCTGGACGAGCGCCTGGGCCGGGCGCCCTTGCTGCCCGTGTCCTGCGGCCTGCGCCGGCCCGTGCTGGCCGAGCCCGCGGCAGGGCGGGCCCTGGTCTGGGACCAGGACGGCCGGGTCCTGGGGCCCGGGCCCTCGGCCGCGGAGATCGCCACGGCCCAGGGCTTTGCCCTGGCGGCCCAGAGCGCCCGAAGCGCGGCCGAGGCGGCCCGCGACGCGGCCCTGGCCGCGGCCGCCTCCATGGTCACGCCCCAGGCCTCGGAGGTGCCCTTTGACCCCGCGGCCTCGGGCCTTTCCGGGACCACGGTGCAGGCCGCCCTGGACGAGCTGGCCGGGCAGGCCGTGGCCCCCGCGGCCCTGGACCAGCTGCGCACCCTGCTCCTGGCCGAGGCCCTGCGCCGGGCCGTGGGCGACGCCGAGAACGGCCGGGAGTTCCTGGGCAACGGCTGGATCGACCCCCTGGCCGATGCCGGGGAGGTGGCGGTCACCCTGGGCTCCTTTGTGTCGGCCGAGGGCGGCTACCTGACCAATGCCGGGGCCGACGCCGCCGTGACCGCCGTGGACCTGACCCTGGCCCAGTTCCTGGACGAAAAGGGGAGCATCACGGGCTTCACCTGCGACACGGCCCACCGCTCGGGCCATTTCAGCGCGGCCAAGGGCTCCCGGGTGATCGCCGGGTGCCGCATGGTCATCGGCGGGGTGAGCTACCCCATCGCGTCCATTTCCGGCGACGGCACGGCGGCCAACGCCGTGGCCTTCAACGGCGTCCTGGCGCCCGGCGCGTACACCGTGACGGCCGTGTTCGGACCGGAACTCTCCGGCGCGGACCTGACGCTGACCAGCGCCTGGCTGCCCAACATCCCGGTGATGACCGGCAACGGACCCCAGGGCGGGGTCACTGTTTCGGCCTCCACCTTCACCAGCCCCTACGAGGCCTACAAGGCGTTCGACAACGACGCCTCGGCAGCGAGCGCCTGGCTTTCCACGTCAACGTCCCCGTTCTGGGTCAAGATGGACCTGGGCTCCTCCAAGACCATTCACCGGTACTCCCTGACCGCCCCGGGCGTGAGCGGCCTGGACCGGATGCCCATCACCTGGACGCTCCAGGGTTCGGCCACCGGGGCGTTTTCCGGGGAGCAGGTCACGGTGGATTCCCGCAGCGCGGTTTCGTGGAGCTCCGGCGAAAGCAAGAACTTCGACCTGGCCTCGGCCGCCGCGTACCGCTACTGGCGCATCCTCATGACCGCCAATGGCGGGAACACGCTCTACTCCATCATCGAGATGCAGCTGTACACCAGGGTGACTCCGGCCGCCGTGGTCTATCCCGCGGCCCTGTCCGTGGGCTGCATGGACTGGACCGCGATCACGGCCGTTGCCCGCACGTCCACGCTCAACGGGCAGAGCCTCTGGTACGCCGTGAGTTTTGACGGCGGGACCACCTACAGCGCGTTCGTGTCCCCGGCCTGGCTGCCCATCGTGCGGAACAACGCGGGCGCCTGGGAATACTGGACCGGCTCGGCCTGGGCCGCGTCCGCGATCAGCTCCGCGCTCGGGGCCATGATTCAGGCCGCGGCCGTGGCCGGCAACCAGATGACCGGGGCCACGCTGGCGGGTTTGTCCCAGGCCCAGATCGAGGGGACCGGCGGATTCGTGCCGGGCCAGACCTCCCTGCCCGTGCTGCTCGGGTTCCACACGGCCAGCTCCACGGCCGCGCCTGTGCTCTCCGGCGTGACCCTGACCGCCGAGATCCAGCCGCACGACGCGGTGTTCGAGTTCGACGCCTTCGAGGCCGTGGACCCGGACCAGGCCAAGGCGGTGCTCGTGCTCCAGGCCGTGGACGGCGTGACCCTGGACACGGACCTCAAGGCCTGGGTCAGGCGCGGGGAGGGGGAGTACGTCCAGGCGCCGCTTGTGGTGGACAGCGCCGTGGACCTGGACCGGGTCCTGGTGGCCGGGGACCTGGACCTGGGCGGATCGGGCACGGCCACGCGGCTCAAGCTCACCTGCCACAACCACAAGGAGCTGCGGATCCATGCCGCGGCCAACTGCTTCCGGAGCGTGTAGGAGGACCCATGGGCATGATCGCGACAGGGCTGCTGGCCCTGGGGCTGGGGATCGCGGCCGGGCTGGCCTGGCCGCGCCTGCGGAGGAGGTTCACGGAACTCAAGGAGCGCGTATGGCCCGCATCATCCTGAAACCCCAGGGCGACAAGGACGTGTCCGGCTCCCGGGGCTGAAAAAAAGGGCGGGGAAACCCCGCCCTGGTTTTTTGCGCGCGCCCCGGGCCTAGACCACGTGGTGGGCCCCGTCCATGACCTGCACGTCCGTGACCGCCAGGGAGTTCACGCCCGTGGCCACCACGGTGCCCACGTCCGCTCCGCTGTAGCCGTCCGGGTCGTAGATGAGCGAGTCGCCGGAGTGGTACAGGCAGGCCTGGTCGCCGCTGCCGGCTTCAAAGGCCTCGGCGCTCGTGTACACGTGCTGCTGGAGCTCGGCCGTGGTCTCGTAGCCGCCCAGGCCGTCGGTGTCCCCGCCCACGCAGCCCACCTGGAACGCGAACTTGTCCGTGCCCGAGACGAAGTCCGTGATGTCGGCCTGGCTGTCGATGGAGGAGTAGTAGAAGGTGTCGGCCCCGGCCCCGCCGTAGAGGGTGTCGGCCCCGACGACGCCGGTGAGCAGGTTGTTGCCGCTGCTGCCCGTGATGGAGTCGTCGTGCGTGGAGCCCTGGATGTCCTCGATGCTCAGGAGCGCGTCGTGGCCGCCGTCGCCGTCGTTGCTCACCGCGCCGGTGCCCAGGTTGGCCGTGATCCCGCCCGCGGCGAACAGGTAGGAGACCATGTCCGTGCCCGTGCCGCCGTCCAGGGAGTCGTTGCCCGCCTCGCCCACCAGGGTGTCGTTGCCGCCGCCGCCGTGGATGGTGTCGCTGCCGGCCAGGCCGTCCAGCCACTCGCCCGCGCTGCCGCCGTAGATGGTGTCGCCGGTGGCGCTGTTCGAGCCCTCGGCGCCATCGATGCTCACGAGGTGGTCCGTGTAGCCGTCGTGCACGGCGGTGTACGCCGCCTTCCCGTCGTGGGCCACGGAGTCCAGGTTCACGAACACGGAGCCCGAGTTGTAGTAGGAGACCCAGTCGTTGCCGTCGCCGCCGTCCAGGCTGTCGCCGCCGTCGCTGCCGAGCAGGGCGTCGTCCCCGGCCCCGCCGTGGATGTGGTTGATGTTGTCGTCGCCCAGCAGGGTGTCGTCGTGGGCCGAGCCGATGATGTGGTCGGCCACCAGGATGGAGTCGGTGCCGCCCCAGCCGTCCTGGGCCGAGTGGGCGTCCACCACGGCGCTGCCGTAGGTCGCCTGGCCGTCGCTCAGGTTCACGAAGACCGCGTCCCCGGAGTGCTCGTAGGACACGGTGCCGTCGGAGTAGCCCACGGAGATGGTGTCGTCGCCGGCCATGCCCTCGGCCACGGAGAACGCGCCGGTGCTGGTGATGATGTCGTCGTAGAGCGAGCCCTGGACCACCTCGATGCCCGAGAAGGTGTCGGTGTAGGTGACGTAGTAGGGGGGCACGGCGTTCAGGTCCAGGGTGGCCGTGTTGTCGAGCACGTTCACGCCCACGCCCGTGTCGTTGGACATGAACGAGAGGGTGTCTTCGCCCGCGCCGCCGACGATGGTGTCGTCGCCCAGGTTGCCGTCGATCCAGGTGTCCGCGTCCCCGGCGACGATGGTGTCGTTGTAGAGCGAGCCCTGGACGCCCTCGATGGAGGAGAGGGTGTCGTAGTTCGAGCCGTCGGTGGCCGTATGCGCCGAGGTGTCGTAGGCCCCGGTGTCGCTCAGGTTCACGACCATCCCGGCTCCGCCGGAGTAGTCGGCGATGTCGAAGCCGGCCCCGCCGGACAGGGTGTCGTTGCCGCTGCCGCCCTCCAGGGTGTCGTCGCCGTCGCCGCCCTCCAGGGTGTCGTCGCCGCCGCCGCCGTAGAGCGCGTCGTTGCCGCCTTCGCCCTGGAGGTGGTTGCCGAGCCCGGCGTTGGTGTCGTCGCCGCCCACCAGGAGGTCGGCGTATTCCGAGCCCTCGACGCTCCTGAAGTTCGACAGGACGTCCGTGCCGCCCCAGCCGTCCAGGGCCGTGCCCGCGGCCACCTCGGTGTGGCCCGCATCCCAGTAGGTCACGGCAACGTTGCTCAGGTTCACGATCACGCCGTAGCCGTTCACCGGGTCGCGGGCCACGTCGTCGCAGTACGAGACCCAGTCCCCGCCGTAGTCCTCGGAGCCGCCGCCGTTGAGCACGTCGTCGCCGCCCAGGCCCTGGATGTAGTTGGTGTCGGCGTCGCCGGTGATGTTGTCGTCGTAGAACGAGCCGTGGACCTCCTCGATGCCGCTCAGGATGTCGGTGTCGCCCCAGCCGTCCGTGGCCGTGCCCGCGGCCAGGCCCACGGTGACGCCGTTCGGGTCCATGGCGTAGTCCACGTCGTCCCAGTCGTTGCCGCCGTCGATGGAGTCGGCCCCGGCCAGGCCCGCGAAGGTCTGCCGGCCCGCGCCGCCGGTGAGGCAGTCGTCGCCCGAGGAGCCCATGACCTCCTGGATGTTGGTCAGGGCTTGGTTGTTGAGAAACACATCGTCGCCGGTGTGCTGGATCCCGTCCACGCCCGCGCTCCAGATCTGGAGGCTTCCGGTCGAGTCGTCGAACCCGTTGGTGGTCGAGTCGACCAAGGACGCGATCACGTAGGAGTTCGAGGACGCCGTGTCCAGGTGCATGGCGCTGACCACGTTCCAGGTGCCGCCGTCGCCCGGGACATAGCCGCCGCCACCGGTGTAGGAGTCGTCGCCGAGCAGGCCCTCGAAGTAGTTCACCCCGCCCGTGCCGTAATCCTTGCCGGAGAAGGCGTCGGTGTAGATGGTGCCGATGACGCCTTCCACGCCGTCCAGGTGGTCCTCGCCCGTGGCGTCGCCCGTGACCAGGCCGTCGTTCAGGGAGGCGGTGATGTCGCTGGTGGCCGAGGAGTAGTCGGCCACGTCGATGCCGCGCATCATGAGCATGTTGTCGCCACCAAAGAACCAGTCGTCCCCGGCGTTGCCCACAAAGGTGTCGGACCCGGACAGGCCGTAGAAGATGTCGTCGCCGCCGCCGCCGTAGAACACGTCGCTGCCGGTGTTCAGGGCGGCTTCCCAGCCCTGGCTCAGGGGCAGGGCCTCGGAGCCCGTGACCATCTGGTTGAAGCTTTCCACGTTCTCGCCGTGGTACGCGATGCTCCAGATGTAGTATTCCTGGCTCGCGTAGTCCGGCTGGTACAGGTCCACGGTGAGGGTCTGGCCCGCGCCGAGCATGTCCTCGCCCGTGACGATGTTCATGCACGATTCGTCGCACTCGCCGCTGATGGTGATGTGCTCCACGTTCTCGAAGCCGCGCAGGTCCACGTCATCGTAGTTGCTTTCGTTCCAGAGGTGCAGGGTGTCGGTGCCGCCGCCGCCGTCGATGCGGTTGCTGTCCACCGCATAGTCCTGGTGCTGGTACACCTGGAACATGTCGGCCCCGCTCCCGCCCTGGAGCTTCTCCATGCCCTGGAACAGGGCGGTGGCCGTGCTGCCCATCATGGACAGGCCCGCGTAGTCGTTCCCGCCGTCGATCTGGATGTGCGCGTAGGTCGGGAGGTCCTTGAGGGTCAGGGTGTCGAAGCCCTCGCCGCCGTCGACATCGTCGATGCCCAGGCTGGCGTGGATGAGGTCGTCGCCGCTGCCGGCGTCGAGGGAGTCGTCCTGGGCCCCGCCCGTGAGGGTGTCGTTGCCCTCGCCGCTCAGGATCGCGAAGCTGCCGTCGGTCTCGGCCGAGCCGTTGAAGTTCAGGGCCGCGCCGTCGGAGAGGCCGGAGGCGTCCACGGACAGGAGGGATTCCCAGGCCACCAGGGAGTTGGCGGTGGTGATGGAGATGTCGTCAACGCCGCCGATCTGGATGAACTCCACGTTGGTCACGCCGTTGAAGGCCGCGGAGGACATGCCGGCCACGGTCGTGACGCTCATGGAGTCTTCACCCGCGCCGCCGTCGATGACGTCGCCCACGGTCAGGTGTTCGGACACGTCGATGGTGTCGTCGCCGGCCCCGGCATAGACCGAGTCGTTGCCCGCGCCGGGCTTGAGCAGGTCCTGTCCTTCCCCGCCGTAGAGCACGTCGTTGCCCAGGCCGCCGTCCAGGGTGTCGCCCGCATCGCCGCCGGTGAGGGTGTCGGCCAGATCCCCGCCGTAGAGGTCGTTGGCCCCGGTGGTCGAGCCCGTGATGTTCCACTTGGTCAGGCTCTCCAGGGAGGCGGACCAGACCATGGAGTCGGAGCCCGAGCCATCGACCCAGACCGTGTTGTTCAGGTCCGAGGTCATGTTGCCGGGCGTGAAGACCTCCACCTCGCCCAGGACCGTGATCTTCTCGATGCCGTTGACGTTGGCCAGGTCGTCGGCGCCGCCGTTGCCGTCCGTGAAGGTCAGGGAGTCCGTGCCCGCGCCGCCCACGATGATGTCGTTCGAGGTCAGGGTCGAGCCCATCTCGAAGGTGTCGTTGCCCGCGCGGCCGTCCAGGGCGTAGTCCGAGTCCGTGCTCAGGAGGTTGAAGCTGTCGGCGTTCACCGTGCCCACGAAGGCGTCGATGTCGTAGATGTGCTGCTCGTAGTTCACGCCGCCGGAGGTGAAGTCCAGGATGTTGTCGTCCACGCCCACCTGGAGGTTCGTGGCCGAGAGGCCCGAGAAGTCCAGGGTGTCCGACTCCTCGCCGCCGTAGATGGTGTCGTTGCCCGTGGAGGCGATGAAATAGTTCTCGCCCAGGCCGCCTTCCAGGGTGTCCGCGCCCGTGCCGCCGTCCAGGGTGTCCCAGCCCTCGCCGCCGATCAGGGAGTCGTTGCCGCCGAAGCCCCGGAGGTAGTCGTCGCCGTCGTTGCCGGTGAGGGTGTCGGCCGAGGCCCCGCCGTACAGGGTGTCGTTGCCGGAGCCGCCGGTGAGGATGTTGGAGCCGGAGCCGCCGATGACGAAGAGGTTGAAGGTCTCCACCGCGGAGCCGTCCACTGTGAACGTGCCCGTGAGGGCCGAGCCGTCGATGGTCAGGTCGCCTTCGGGCAGCTGGTCGCCGGTCAGGGTCAGGCTCACGGCCTGGGAGCTGGCCCCGAGCACGATGCGCTCCACGTCGGACACGTTGTCGAGGTCGGTGGAATGGCCCGCGCCCCCGGCCGGGGTGAAGTACAGGGTGTCCGTGCCCGCGCCGCCCACGATGACGTCGTTCAGGTCCAGGCCCTTGGCCATGTAGATGGCGTCGTTGCCGTCCCCGCCGTCGATGGAGTCGTTGCCCGTGGACGCGGCGTCCGTGGCCGTGCCGCCGTAGAGGGTGTCGTTGCCTGCGCCGCCGTCGAGGGAGTCGTCGCCCTGGCCGCCGATGAGGATGTCGTTGCCGCCATAGCCCAGGATGGTGTCGTTGCCGTTCAGGCCCTCCAGGGAGTTGGCCCCGTCGCTGCCCATGAGCAGGTCGCCCTGGCCCTGGTTGTCCCAGTTGGTGCCCACCACGTTGAGGATGCCGGACATGGTCAGGGTCCAGTCCAGGAGCGGCAGGGTGGCGGTCTGCGGGCTGGAGCAGAGTTCCACGATGGCGTAGCTGCCCGTGATGCCCGAGAGGTTCAGGCTGTTGGCCGTGGGCTGGGGCTTGTCGTTGTTGCTGCTCGGCGGGGTCGGCGGCACATAGGGTTCGCCGGTGTCGTCGCCGCCCGTGCCGCCGGTGTCGCCGCCGTCCGCGCCCGGAACCGTGGGCGGGTTGACCGTGATGACCGGAGGCGGGGGCGGCGGCGGGGGCGCGAGCTCGTCGTCCTGGGGCGGGAGGAGCTGGTTGTCGCCGTCCTGCTGGCCGTTCTGGTTTCCCTTCCCGGCCTCCTCGTCCTGGTCCTGGAGCTCCTGGAGCACGTCGCCGTCGTTGCCGGTCCCGGGGGAGCCGGGCGGGGGCGGCGGGGTGAAGTTCTGGGGCGGGGCCTGGATGCTCTGGGGGCTGAACTGGTTCAGGTAGGCCACCAGGCCCGGGGGCGCCGGGATGGGGGGGCCCAGCTGGGTCAAGCCGTTGGCGTCGATGGTCACCGGGACCATCTGGCCCGAGCCCTCCATGAGCTGGAAGGCCTGGCCCGAGCCCGGGAACACGATGACCGGCCTGCCGTCATAGACCAGCACCGCGTGCTGTTCCGTGGGCACGCCCTGGTCGTTGAAGGTGATGACCGAACCCACCTCGGTGCCGCGGATGCCGATGGTGGCCAGCGGGCTCTTGAGCTGGAAGGCCTCGGGGTTCTTGTCCGCGATCTGGCCGGTGACCGTGCGGAAGGTGCCCTGGGCCATCTTGAAGGCCAGGGAGCCGCCGCCGTCGGCGTTGTAGGTGTATTCGTCCAGGGAGATCTTGGAGTCCGCGCCCTGGGCCAGCACGGTCTTGTCCAGGAAGTGGATTTCCAGGGCCGAGGCATGGCCCGTGGACACGGAGTCGCCCTGGTAGACCGGGGCGCCCTGGGCCAGGGCGCGGGCGCCCCCGGCCCCCTCGGCCGTGGCCTGACCGTGGAGAACCGTTACGGTGCCGATGGATTGAGCCATGATGACCTCCCTGCGGGCAGGCAGGAGATGGATTCTATTATCCTTAGCTTAAGCCAACTTAATACTCGGTTTCGCCTGGGGCGACAAGGAGATTGTGAGGACCGGGAGGGAGTCCGGCGAGGGCCGGGGCATGGGCAAAAGCGGGTGCTGCGGGAGGTGATTCTTGCCGGGCAAGACAAGACGCTGGCCCTGGCTCCGGAATCCTTGCGCCGCAAGGGCTTGGGGCCGCTTCCCGGAGAGAGGGCGCCTCAGGCCAGGGTGATGTCCGTGTGGTCGATGGTCTCGGCGTTGTCCAGCACGGCCATGGCCACGGCGTCCGCGGAACCATTGGTCGCGCCGTTGGCGTCGTAGTACAGCGTCCCGGAATCATAGACGAAACAGGCGCTGGTCCCGGTCTCCGCGGCAAACGAGGAGAAGAAGTGGCTGGCGGCCAGGGTGCCCGCGGCATACCCGCCGAAGGCCGCGCGGGAGAAGACGAAGGAATCGTCCGCGTGGCTGAAGTCCGTGATGTGGTCCCCGCCCTCGGAGCTGGAGGTGTAGGCGTAGCGGTCGTTGCCGTCCCCGCCGGAGAGGATGTCGGCCCCGGCGTCCCCGCGCAGGGAGTCGTTGCCCGTGCCGCCGGAAAGGGAGTCGTCGCCCGTGGAGCCGTAGAGCGTGTCGTTGCCGTCGTCGCCGAACAGGGTGTCGTTGTCGGCCTCGCCGTAGAGGGAGTCGTTGCCCGCGTCGCCGTGGAGCAGGTCCTGGCCCGTGGAGCCGTAGAGGGAGTCGTTGCCGTCCCCGCCCTCCAGCGTGTCGTCGCCCGCGTCCCCGCGCAGGGTGTCGTTGTCCGCCAGGCCGAAGAGGTGGTCGTTGTCGTTGCCGCCGGACATGGAGTCGTTGCCGTCGTCGCCAAAGAGCGAGTCGTCGCCGTTGTCCCCGCGCAGGCAGTCGTTGCCCGCCCCGCCGAAGATGGAGTCCGCCTCGGTGCCGCCGTAGAGCGTGTCGTTGCCGTCCCCGCCGTGCAGGGAATCGTTGCCCGCGTCGCCCGAGAGGTAGTCGTTGCCCGCCTCGCCGTACAGGGTGTCGCCGTCGTTGCCGCCGTAGAGGGTGTCGTTGCCGTCCCCGGCCGTGAGCAGGTCGGTCCCGGAGTTGCCGCTGAGCCGGTTGGCCTGGCCGTCGCCGGTGAGGGTGTCGGCGTAGGCCCCGCCGTAGAGGGTCTCGATGCCGGAGAGCGTGTCGCCCATGGCGTCGCCCGCGCTGCCCAGGCCCAGGGAGAGGTCCACCTCCACGCCCGCGGTGGCCGAGGTGTAGGAGGCGATGTCGTTGCCGTCCCCGCCGTCCAGGGAGTCCGCGCCGCTGCCGCCGTAGAGATAGTCGTTGCCGTCCCCGCCGTAGAGGTGGTCGTCGCCGTCCCCGGCCGAGAGGGTGTCGTTGCCGGCCTCGCCGTAGAGCCAGTCGGCCCCGGCCAGGGCCACCAGGGAGTCGTTGCCGTCCCCGCCCCAGAGCCAGCCGTTGTCGGCCTCGCCGTACAGGGAGTCGTTGCCGCCCTCGCCCCAGAGGGAGTCCAGGCCGTTGCCGCCGTAGAGGCAGTCGTTGCCGTCCCCGCCGTAGAGCTGGTCGTCGCCCGCGTAGCCGTAGAGCCGGTTGACGTTCCCGTCGCCGGTCAGGGTGTCTCCCGCCAGGTTGGAGCCGTACACGTACTCGAAGCCCGCGAGGGTGTCGCCCTCGGCGTCCCCGCCGAAGCCCAGGCCCGTGGCCAGGTTCACGTTCACCCCGTCGGCCGAGGCGTAGTAGTGGGCCACGTCCGTGCCGTCGCCGCCGGAGAGCGAGTCGGCCCCGGCCCCGCCCGCGAGGGTGTCGTTGCCGGCCCCGCCGTCCAGGGTGTCGTTGTCCGCGTCGCCGGTCATGGTGTCGTTGCCGTCGCCGCCGTCCAGGCAGTCCAGCCCGGCCCCGCCGTAGAGGGTGTCGTTGCCCGCGCCGCCGTCCAGGGTGTCGTCCCCGGCCTCGGCCGTGAGGTAGTCGTTGCCGTCCTGGCCGGAGAGCTGGTCGTTGCCGTCCCCGCCATAGAGCCGGTCGTTGTCCGCCTCGCCGAAGAGCTGGTCGTCGCCCGCGCCGCCGTAGAGGGAGTCGGCCCCGGCCGCGCCGAAGAGCGTGTCGTCGCCGTTTTCGCCGCTGAGGTAGTCGTTGCCGTCCTGGCCGGAGAGCTGGTCGTTGTCGTTGCCGCCGTAGAGCGAGTCGTTGCCCGCCCCGCCGAAGAGCTGGTCGTCGCCCGCGTAGCCGTAGAGCCGGTTGGCCAGGTCGTCGCCGGTGAGGGTGTCGCCCGCCAGGTTGGAGCCGTACACGTACTCGAAGCCCGCGAGGGTGTCGCCCTCGGCGTCCCCGCCAAAGCCCAGGCCCGTGGCCAGGTTCACGTTCACCCCGTCGGCCGAGGCGTAGTAGTGGGCCACGTCCGTGCCGTCGCCGCCGAAGAGCGAGTCGGCCCCGGCCCCGCCCGCGAGGGTGTCGTTGCCGGCGCCGCCGTCCAGGGTGTCGTTGCCCGCGTCGCCCATCATGGTGTCGTTGCCGTCCCCGCCCAGGAGCGAGTCGTCGCCGTCGCCGCCGTAGAAGGTGTCGTTGCCCGCGCCGCCGTCCAGGATGTCGTTGCCGGCCTCGCCATAGAGCCGGTCGTTGTCCGCCGCGCCCAGGAGCAGGTCGTTGCCCGCCCCGCCGTAGAGCGTGTCGTTGCCCGCGCCGCCGTCCACCGTGTCGTCGCCGGCCTCGCCCGTGAGGTAGTCGGTGCCGTCCTGGCCCAGGATCTGGTCGTTGCCGTCCCCGCCGTAGAGCGTGTCGTTGCCCGCGCCGCCGTCGAGCAGGTCGTCCCCGCCGTAGCCGTAGAACCGGTTGGCGTTCCCGTCGCCCGTGAAGGTGTCGCCAAAGGCCGAGCCGAACAGGGTCTCGATGCCCACGAGGGTGTCGCCCAGGGCCTCGCCCGCGCTGCCCAGGCCCGAGAGCAGGTCCACGGCCACTCCGGCCGAGGCCGAGGCGTAGGAGGCCACGTCGCTGCCCGAGCCGCCGTTGAGCACGTCGGCCCCGCCCCCGCCCTCCAGGGTGTCGTTGCCCGAGGACCCGTCCAGGGAGTCGTCGCCGCCCCCGCCCAGAAGCCAGTTGGACGAGGTGGAGCCGGTGAGGGTGTCGCCAAAGTCCGAGCCGAGCACGTTCTCGATGGACGACAGGGTGTCCGAGCCCTCGCCGCCCGTGGCCCGGTTCGTGGTCAGGTTCACCGAGACCGCGGCCGCGGCCCCGGAGTAGTCGGCCAGGTCCGTGCCGCTGCCGCCGTTGAGCGTGTCGTTGCCCAGGCCGCCGAGGAGCGTGTCGTTGCCCGAGGAGCCGTACAGGGTGTCGTTGCCCGCGCCGCCCTCGAGCCGGTCCGCCGAGGTGGACCCGGTGAGGGTGTCGTTGTACGCCGAGCCCCGGACCGCCTCCAGGCCGGAGAGCACGTCGCTGCCCGCGCCGCCCGTGGCCAGGTTCGTGGTCAGGCTCACCGAGACCGCGGCGGTGGCCCCGGAGTAGTCGGCCAGGTCCGTGCCCGCGCCGCCGGAAAGCGTGTCGTTGCCCAGGCCGCCCACCAGGGTGTCGTCGCCGTCCCCGGCGTCGATGGTGTCGTTGCCCGCCCCGCCGGAGAGCCAGTCGGCCAGGGTGGAGCCGGTGAGGGTGTCGCCAAAGTTCGAGCCGAGCACGTTCTCGATGGAGTCCAGGGTGTCGCTGCCCGCCCCGCCCGTGGCCAGGTTCGTGGTCAGGTTCACCGAGACCGCGGCGGCTGCGCCGGAGTAGTCGGCCAGGTCCGTGCCGCTGCCGCCCTGGAGCGCGTCGTTGCCCAGGCCGCCCACCAGGGTGTCGTCGCCGTCCCCGGCAAGGATCGAGTCGTTGCCGTCCCCGCCGGACAGGGAATCGCTGCCGTCGCCGCCGGAAAGCGTGTCGTTGCCCAGGCTGCCCAGGAGCGTGTCCGCGCCGTCGCCGCCGATCAGGGAATCCGCGCCGTTGCCGCCGGAGAGCAGGTCATTGCCCGCCCCGCCGTCCAGGGTGTCCCCGTCGGCTCCGGCCGTCAGGGTGTCGTCGCCGTCCCCGCCGTCCAGGAAATTGTTCCCGCTGCCACCCTCCAGGGAGTCGTCGCCCGCGCCGCCCAGCAGGGTGTCGTCGCCGTCCCCGCCTCCGAGGGTGTCGTCGCCGTCCCCGCCGTCCAGGGAATCGCTGCCCGCGCCGCCCTCCAGGGTGTCGCTGCCCGCGCCGCCGAGGAGGGTGTCGTCGCCGCTGCCGCCGTCCAGGGAGTCCGCGCCGTTGCCGCCGGAAAGCGAATCCGCGCCCGAGCCGCCGAGGAGCGTGTCGTTGCCGTCCCCGCCGAGGAGGGTGTCGTCGCCGCTGCCGCCGTCCAGGAGGTTGCAGCCGTTCCCGGCGTCCAGGAGGTCGTTGCCCGCGCTGGCCTCCAGGGTGTCGTTGCCGTCCCCGGCGAGGAGCGTGTCGTCGCCGCTGCCGCCGTCCAGGAAATTGTTCCCGCTGCCGCCGTCCAGGGAGTCGTTGCCCGCGCCGCCCTCCAGGGTGTCGCTGCCCGCGCCGCCCAGCAAGGTGTCATTGCCGCTGCCGCCGTAAAGCGAGTCGTCGCCGTCGCCCGCGTCCAGGGAATCGGCCCCGGCCCCGCCGTCCAGGGTGTCGTCGCCGTCCCGGCCGAAGAGCAGGTCGTCGCCGCTGCCGCCGTCCAGGGAATCGTCGCCGCCGCGGCCGTCCAGGGAATCGGCCCCGGCCCCGCCCTCCAGGGTGTCGCTGCCCGCGCTGCCCAGGAGCGTGTCGTTGAAGGCCGAGCCGAGCACGGCCTCCATGGAGTCCAGGGTGTCCTCGCCCGCCCCGCCCGAGGAGAGATGCGTGGTGAGGTCCACCAGGACCCCGGCCGGGGCGCTGGAATAGTCGGCCAGGTCCGCGCCGCTGCCGCCCTGGAGCAGGTCGTTGCCGCTGCCGCCCGTCAGGGTGTCGTCGCCGTCCCGGCCGAAGAGCAGGTCGTCGCCGCTGCCGCCGTCCAGGGAATCGTCGCCGCCGCGGCCGTCCAGGGAATCGGCCCCGGCCCCGCCCTCCAGGGTGTCGC